>Ga0209499_1000406_pt1 | contig 32073 bp, 24 predicted proteins | sample C_130208_EF_Meta_FD_187306 | JGI IMG/M metagenome (GOLD analysis project Ga0209499, IMG submission 187306) | Freshwater microbial communities from Lake Croche, Canada to study carbon cycling - C_130208_EF_MetaG (SPAdes) (version 2) | ecosystem: Environmental > Aquatic > Freshwater > Lake... | reverse complement strand
TCAAGCTTGGCTAAGTGAAAACGGAATGGAGGCCATGGATGGCCCTATTAATTTTGGAGATAGAGATAAATGGTGGGGCCTCATGGTCAAAGGATTTGATAAAGAACCCATGTATGGTATGTCTTTTAATCCAAATTATTATGAAGCACTTATCACGAATTATGGTTTTCAAAATTATTATACCCAATATTATTATCAAAAGGATTTACGCGAGCCTCTTCCTGCTCGTTTTGAAGAGCGTTATAATAAATTTAAAGCCAAGCCCGATTACTCAGCCCTGCATTTAGATAAAAATAATTTAGAAAAATTTGCAAAGGATTTTGTTCATATATACAATAGCGCCTGGGCGCAACATGGAGAAGAAAAAGCCATTACCCTTGAACAAATATTAAAACTATTTAAAACGCTAAAAGCGGTCATGGATGAAAGAGTGATTTGGTTTGCTTATTACAAAGAAGAACCTATTGCTATGTTTATTAATATTCCAGATGTGAATCAATACTTTAAATATTTTAATGGGAAGTTGGGGCTATTTCAAAAACTACATTTGCTATGGATGAAATTTAGGGATAGCAATAATAAATTAACTGGATTGGCTTTTGGAGTAGTGCCTAAATACCAAGCCTTGGGCATTGATAGTTATTTAATTAATTGCTGCTATATCATGCTGCATAAAATAAAATTGTATAGCGGCTACGAAATGGGCTGGGCTGCGGACTGGAATCCTAAAATGGTCAATATTTATAAAAGCCTAGACGCTCAACCTAGCAGAGAAATGGTCACTTTTAGACATATTTTTAACCCCAGCGTCCACCCTTTTGAAAGACATCCACCCATGGATTATACTACAAAATAAGGGCGCGCAATAAGGACCTAAATGGGGCTTTAACAATTAGGGGATAAGATTTATTTCCCCGGTGAATACTTTTGATTTTGAATGTGTATATTGCGCGTCAACTATGGATAATTTCGTCGTTTCAGCAAGAAAATATAGGCCCCAAAACTTTAATACAGTGGTGGGACAAGCGCCTATTACTACTACTTTAAAAAATGCCATTTTAAACAATCATTTGGCGCATGCCTTTTTGTTTTGTGGTCCTAGAGGAGTGGGTAAAACTACTTGCGCGCGTATTTTAGCTAAAACTATTAACTGTACTAGTATCACCAAGGAAGGAGAAGCCTGTAATACTTGTGAGTCTTGTGTTTCTTTTGAAAAAGGCGCTAGTTTAAATATTCATGAATTAGATGCAGCTTCTAATAATTCAGTAGATGATATTAGAACCTTAGTAGAGCAAGTGCGTTTTGCACCACAAGCAGGTAAATACAAGGTATATATAGTAGATGAGGTACATATGTTAAGTACCAGTGCCTTTAATGCGTTTTTGAAAACATTGGAAGAGCCACCTCCTTATGCTATATTTATTTTAGCCACAACTGAAAAACATAAAATTCTTCCTACCATTTTAAGTCGTTGTCAAATTTTTGATTTTAGACGCATTACTTCTAATGATACCGTAGCACATTTAGAAGAAATTATTGGCAAAGAAAATATCAAGGCTGAAAAAAATGCATTGCAATTAATTGCGCAAAAAAGTGAAGGTTGTATGCGTGATGCACTTAGTATTTTAGATAAAATAGTAAGTTTTTCTAATGGGGCTTTAACTTATGAAAATACTTTAGAGCATTTAAATATTTTAGATGAGGCTTACTTTTTTAAATTACTAGACCACCTTACGAAACAAGACCTTACCCAGGCCATGTTATTGTATGATGAAATTAATCAAAAAGGTTTTGAGGGCGATATGGTTTTATACGGTCTTGCTAGCTTTATTAGAAACCTATTAGTATGCAAGGACCCAGCCAGTGCTAAATTATTAGAATCTATTGAAGGATGGAGAGAACAATATATTAGTGTTTCAAAAGAAATAAGCACTCCTTATTTAGTAAGTGCCCTAAACTTATTAAACGAAGCCGAGATTCAATTTAAAATGGCGCGCAATAAAAGATTGCATGTAGAAATGGCCATTATTAAACTTAATTTTTTACAACAAGCTATTGAACTAAGCATGGAGGATAGCCAAGTTGTAAAAAAAAAACTAATTGATAGTCACTACCCCATTCGATTAAAGAAAATTATTCCTTTAAGTAATTCAGTAGTCACCAAGGAGGCCAAATTAATTATAGAACAGCCATCTGTTGTAAAACCTGCCCTGGCTAAAAATAACCAAGCTCCAGAAAGTACCTATTCTAACGATAGTTCTTCCATATCATCTAACAATTCATTTTCCAATCCCGCAACTGATACTAATTCGTCCATTGCAGCTACTACTTCGATTGCTTCTAATAAGGCTGCGACTAGCACAATACCAAGCGCAGCACCTACACAGAAAGGCAGCAATAAAAACTTACTCGCCGTACTTCAAAATAAATACGGAGAGAAATACAAGATTGAAGAAGTCATTGATTCTATTCCACTTTCCATGGACGATTTAAGAATATGCTGGGATGATTTTACCTTTACGCTAGAAACTGCTTTAAAACATTCCGCTGCAAGTACCTTTAAATTAGCGCAATTAGATATCGAAAACGAAACTCATTTTACTATAACTGTTCCGGCGCTAACTGCACAAAAATTTGTGGAGCAAGAAAGAATGAATGTACTTGAAAAAGTTTGGGAGCATTTTCATAACCGCGCTATTCAATTTAGTATACTGGTGGCGGCTAGTGAAAAAGAAGATGTGCCTTTACATTTAAGTTTGAATAGCAAACAAAAATACGAACGCATTGCAGCCCAGTATCCCCTGGTACAGGAATTAAAAACAAGATTAAATCTAGAAATTTACTACTAGAGCTTCGCCTTTGCGTATCCCTTCTGCTTTAGATATTGGAATATTTTTTGACGGTGATCGCCTTGGATAATAATTTCGCCGTCCTTTACCGAGCCTCCTGTTCCACAATGATTTTTTAAGGCCTTGCCTAAATCATTCATCGCCTCTAAGCTGCCTTTAAAACCGTACACAATAGTCACTGTTTTTCCTGCTCTATGTTTTGTCTCTAAAATAATTCTAAGCACTTGCTCCGCGGGTGCTAAAGTAAGCACCAATTCTTCTTCCTTTGGCAGCATATAATCTGGATTCGTGCTATACACTAAAGGGGAACTATTTTGACTAGATGTATTTGATTTGCCTTTTTTGCTCATTTTTCAGGTATTATAACAGTATAAAGTTTGTAGTCTGCCTAGTATTTTGAAACTTTGTGGTACAAATTAATAAAAACAAAGTTAAGGCTAAAATAAAGGAACCATTATGTCAAAAAAAGTAATGTTGGTAATCATGGATGGATGGGGTCTTGGGCTTGTCCCTGCTTCTGATGCTATTCAACAAGCAAAAGTACCCTTCGTAACAAGTTTATATAAGACTTATCCTAATACTACATTGGTTACTTGCGGTGAAGCAGTAGGCTTGCCAGATGGACAAATGGGCAATAGTGAAGTAGGTCATTTAAACTTAGGCGCAGGGCGTATTGTATACCAAGAATTACAAAGAATTAATGTAGCCATTAAAACAGGTGAGCTTGCAAGCAACCACACTTTATTAGCAGCCATTGACTATGCAAAACAAAATAATAAGCCATTACACTTGTTAGGTTTAGTAAGTGATGGTGGTGTACATTCTCATACAAGACATTTAAAAGCTATTTGCGATTTATGTAAATCAAAAGGTTTAAGCCAACTGTATATTCATGCCTTTACGGACGGAAGAGATACCGATCCTAAAAGTGGATTAGGGTTTATAGAAAATCTTGAAAATCATTTAAAAAATTCAGCAGGAAAAATCGCTAGCATAAGTGGAAGGTATTATGCCATGGATAGAGATAAAAGATGGGAAAGAGTTCAATTAGCCTATGACTGTTTAGTGAAAGGTGAAGGGCCGTTTGCTAGCTCTGCTGTTGATTCTATTAAAGCAAACTATGCTGCTAACATTACTGATGAATTTATAAAACCAACAGTTCTAATTGAAAATGGCAAGCCCATTGCTACTATTAAAGACGGAGATGCAGTGCTTTGCTTTAATTTTAGAACCGATCGTTGTAGAGAAATTACAGAAGTACTTAGCCAAAAAGATTTTCCAGACTTTGGGATGAAAAAATTAAATCTGCATTATACCACTATTACAAAATATGATGAGACCTTCAAAAATGTAAATATCATATTCGAGAATTATAATTTAGTAAATACCTTAGGTGAAGTTTTAGCAAAAAATCATAAAAAACAAATTAGAATTGCAGAGACTGAAAAATATCCTCATGTTACTTTTTTCTTTAGTGGCGGAAGGGAACTACCCTTCGAAGGTGAAACAAGAATTATGGCACCCTCTCCAAAAGTAGCTACCTATGATTTGCAACCTGAAATGAGCGCTGCGGAATTAACCGATAAATTATTACCTGAAATTAAAGCAGGTAACCCCGATTTTGTTTGTTTAAACTTTGCCAATGCCGATATGGTAGGTCATACAGGCGTATTTACTGCTGTAATGAAAGCAGTAGAAACCGTGGACAATTGCGTTGAAAAAATTGTTACCGCTGGCTTAGAGAATGGTTATACTATCTTTTTAACAGCCGATCATGGCAATGCCGATTATATGATTAACGAAGACGGTAGCCCTAACACAGCACATACTCTTAATTTAGTACCCTTCTTCATTATAGACAAGGACTGGAAAGGCAGCATAAAGCCAGGTAAATTAGGTGACTTGGCCCCTACTATATTAAAGGTGATGGGCTTAGATATTCCTATTGAGATGACCGGTGATGTATTAATTTAATAAAATTACGAATTAAGATTATCTTTAAGTAATAGTCAAATCATAGTTTAGCAATACAAGAATCACTATATTGTTAAACTTATTAAAGAAAAAACAGTCAAAGTCTTAATTAGATTTAAAAAAAAATTAAAAACAATATTATGATAAAGAAAATACTTATTGGTTTATTAGTCGCATTAATCGTTATCCAATTTATACGCCCAGCAAAAAATAATTCAGGCGATGTTACCAAAGATATTACCAATTTATATCCTATGTCTGATAGTGTTAAATTAGTATTTGATAAGGCCTGTGCCGATTGTCATACCAACAATACAAAATACCCTTTCTACGCATCCATTCAACCTGTTGGCTATTGGTTAGCTGATCATGTAAAAGACGGCAAGCGTCATTTTAATATTAATGAGTTTGCTGGCTATAGAATTGGTAAGCAAAATAAAAAATTAGAAGAAGTAATTGAGCAAATTAAAGAAGGTGAAATGCCATTACCTTCTTATACGCTAATTCATACAGAAGCTAAATTGACAGAAGCAGAAAAAGCTTTAATTTCTAATTGGTGCCAAAATATAATTGATACCATTAAAGCAACCTATCCTGCTGACAGCCTAAAGTTAAAAAGACCTACAAAACCAGAAGGCGCCGCTAAATAAGGCTCCTAAAGTATGAAAATTGTTAAAGCAACTTATTTAATTTCAAGTCCTAGCTTTGATCAATGCCCTGCATTGAAAGCGCCAGAATATGCCTTTATTGGAAGAAGTAATGTAGGTAAGTCATCTATTATTAATGCGCTGTGTTCACAAAAAAATTTAGCCAAAACTTCAGGTACGCCTGGTAAAACACAGCTAATCAACCATTTTGAAATTGTAAGCAATAGTGTAGCCAAAGGCAAACAAGACAAATGGTATATTGTAGATTTACCCGGCTATGGTTTTGCCAAAGTGTCACAAAGTAGTAGAAGAAGATGGGAGCAAATGATTGAAAACTATTTAAGAAAAAGAGAAAACTTAAATCGTGTATTTGTTTTAATAGATAGCAGACATGCTCCCCAAAAAATTGATTTAGAATTTGTTGAACAATTATTCAAATGGGAAATTCCCTTCACGCTTATATTTACTAAATCAGATAAAGAGAAACCAGGTGTGGTAGCAAGAAATGTAAAATCATTTTTTGAAGCGCTGAATAAAATACTTCCTTTTTTACCACAAGGTTTTGTAACGAGTGCAGAAAAAAGAACAGGAGTAGATGAGGTATTGGCCTGTATTGACCAATACAATAAACTAGACGCAGAAGGACTTTAATACATTGAAGCGCTTTAATACATTTATTTAATTCACTGCTTTATCTGCACAACAACTGCTTGCAAAGGCTTCTGGCTTGGCTTTGAAAGCAAAGCCCATTCCCAAAATATAGCCCATCGCCTCTTTTAAAGCATCATTGCTTTTAAATTGTGGGTTGGTATTAATATCGGCATGTACTTCCATTTCAATATTATGTTCAATAAAAAGATCACAAAGCTCATAAGCAATTTCAATACTTTTAGCCACTTCCATTAACATTCTTTCTTTCAAATGATATTTTTGTGTGGATTTGTCGTTATGGATATACATGAAACCTCCATTATGTTCTCTTAAAAAAACAATCACGGTAGCAAATTCTGTAATATTGGCTTTCACTTGACTATCGGTACCAATACATACTTTTAATTTTGTCTTTTTCTCGGACTCAGTAATAATGGCTTGCTTCACTGCCTCTTTAATAGGTAGTACTATTTTTTCTCCGTTAAATTTTCTCCATAACATAGTATTAGTATTATAAGGTGAATAGTATAGGGCGAACTAGATGTGGTAACTTATTAACTACTCTAATCTAGGATATTAGATTTGAAAGCGACAGGAAGCAGAGGCTACAGTTTTCAACAGCTGGTGGATAAACAAGGTTTTCTAGAAAAGACGCCTATATTTATTATCTTTAGCCCCTTAATAAAAATAGATTATGAAGATTTTATTCCAATATATTAAACCTTTTAGAGGACTTGTTTTTTTGGCTTTTATTCTAGCGGGTATCAACCAGACTTTTTCTTTATTCGACCCCATGATTTTTGGTAAACTAATTGACGAATTTGCCAAAAACCCCATTGTGGATGCAGCCGGTCATCACAGAACACAGTCCGATTTTTTAAGAGGAGTGAGCAATATGTTATTGTTATTAGTAGGCACAGCCATGGTAAGTAGAATTGCCAAGGCTTTTCAAGATTATACCGTGAATGTTATTATTCAAAAATTTGGCGCTGCTTTATTTACCGACGGATTAAAACATTCTATGCAGCTTCCTTATCAAGCCTTTGAAGACCAAAGAAGCGGTGAGACTTTATCTATTTTAACTAAGGCAAGAGCCGATTGTGAAAAATTTATTAGCTATGTAGTGAATGTATTATTTGGCATTATTGTAAGTGTCATCTTTGTTTCTATTTATGCCACAAGATTGCATTGGTCCATAATTCCTATTTATATTGGAGGGGCCAGCCTTATTGCCTATGTTACTAATTTGTTAAGCAAGCAAATTAAGGTCATTCAAAAAACCATTGTGAAAGAAACCACTTCTTTAGCGGGCACCACTACTGAAAGCTTACGCAATATTGAATTAATTAAAAGCTTAGGCTTGACTACTCAAGAAATTCAAAGATTAAATAATAATACGTATAAGATATTAGCCCTTGAATTAAAGAAAGTAAAAAATTTGCGTTCCTTAAGTTTCATTCAAGGTACCATGGTAAACTTTTTAAGACAGGTGATTACTTTTACTTTAATGTGGCTCATCTTCAAAGAAATTTTAACAGTAGGCCAATTAATCTCTTTACAGTTTTATAGCTTTTTTATATTTGGACCGCTACAAGAAATTGGAAGTATTATTTTAAGCTATAGAGAAACAGAGGCCTCTTTAAATAATTTCGATGCCTTGATGAAAAAGCCCATCGAACAAACCCCTAGCAACCCCATAGCTGTTGGAGATATTCAACAGTTAGCCTTCCACCAAGTAGGCTTTCAACATCAAACGGCAAATTTTAAAGCCATTGATAATATTAGCTTTGAAGCAAAGAAGGGCGAAACCGTTGCCTTTGTAGGACCTTCAGGGGCAGGCAAAAGCACCTTGGTGAAATTATTAGTGGGATTATATGAACCACAAGAGGGAGAAATATTAGTCAATGATGTGAATTCAAAAAATATTGACATGACGGGACTTCGCAATCAAATTAGTTTTGTTACCCAAGACACTCAATTATTTGCTGGCACTATTAAAGAAAACTTAGCCTTTGTTGCACCGAATGCAAAAGAAGAAGATATGTTAATAGCCCTTACCAAGGCAAGCTGTTCTAATATTTTAGACAAAGGGGGCAATGGCTTGGCTACTTTAATTGGAGAAGGTGGTTTAAAATTAAGTGGTGGAGAAAAACAAAGATTATCTATTGCCAGGGCCTTATTAAGACATCCGCATTTATTAATATTTGACGAAGCCACTTCTTCTTTAGATAGTATCACGGAAGAATCTATTACCGACACCATTAGACAGTTATCTGCAGAAAGAGAGCAAATTACTATTATGATTGCACATAGATTGTCTACCATTATTCATGCGACCAGAATTTATGTATTAGAGAAAGGACAAGTCATTGAAAAAGGTACCCATGATTCATTGTTATCAGAGAAGGGCTTGTACTATGCCATGTGGAGACAACAAATTGGAGAAAGAAGAATGTCTAATTAGTTAGTATTTTTACGACCACAGCGGCTATATGGAAAAAGAGCAGTTTAAGGAAATTCAGTCAAGTATACCCCATGAACCGGGCATCTATCAATATTTTGATGGAAAGGGGGCTTTATTATATGTAGGCAAGGCTAAAGACCTAAGAAAAAGGGTAAGCTCCTATTTCTTCTCCCACCAAGAAAATCAAAAAACAATTGAACTAGTAGAAAAAATAAAGGATATCCAATTTACTATTGTGAACTCTGAACACGATGCCTTTATTCTCGAGAATGAACTCATTAAAAATTATCAGCCCAAGTATAATATTAATTTAAAGGACGATAAAACCTATCCTTATATTATTATAAAAAATGAGTCCTTCCCTAGGGTCTATATTACAAGAAGAAAAATAAAAGATGGCTCTACTTATATTGGCCCTTTCACACATGCACTGGCCGTAAGAGAGTTAATGAATCATATTAAACAAACTATTCCTTTAAGAACCTGTACCCTTCCACTCACTAAAAAAAATATTGAATTAGGCAAGTTCAAAGTTTGTTTAGAATATCATTTAGGTAATTGTTTAGGGCCATGTCAAAATTTTCAATCGGAGGCTTCTTATAATGATTCTATAGAGCAGGTGCAAAATTTATTAAAAGGAAATATTAAACCAGTTGTTCAAGAACTGCAAACAAAAATGCAAGAAGAAGCGGCTGCTATGCAATTTGAAAAAGCAGACCTGACTAAGAGAAAAATTGAAGAACTAGAAACTTATCAGACTAAATCGGTGGTATATACAAAACACCAACATCCCATGGACGTATTTAGTATTGCCCATAATGAAGGCCAGGCCTATGTGAGTTATTTAATGGTACAAGAAGGTAGAATTATTCAAACGCATATATTACCCTTAACGGTACCCTTAGAAGAGAATAAAGAAACTATATTAGCATTTGCCATTCATTATTTTAGAAATAATCTTGCTTCTGAAGCTAAAGAAATTATTGTGCCTATTGAATTAGCAGATACATTACCAGGCGTAAAATATACCATCCCTTTGCAAGGAGATAAAGAACAACTTTTAGCCCTTTCACAAAAAAATGCAGATTACGCTTTAAAGGACTGGGAATATAAACAAAACCTTGTAAAAGTTAACCCACTGAAAGAAGATACCGTATTACAAGAGCTGCAAGACGAACTCTATCTTGGAGCACTCCCCACTCATATTGAGTGTTTCGATAATTCTAATATTCAAGGAGCCTTCCCTGTATCAGCCATGGTTTGTTTTAAAAATGGTCAACCTAGCAAATCGGACTACCGCAAATTCAATATAAAAACTGTAGTGGGCATTAATGATTTCGCAAGCATGAAAGAATCGGTGTATAGAAGATATAAATCGGTGATTGAAAAAAAACAGACACTTCCTCAACTCATTATTATAGATGGCGGTAAAGGACAGCTAAACGCTGCCATTGAGGCTTTAACAGAATTAGGCATTCAACAAAATGTAACCACCGTTGGACTTGCTAAAAATTTAGAAGAAATTTTCTTTGTAGGCGATAAAGACTCTATGAAATTAAACTGGCAGTCCGATGCACACCGACTTATTAGAAATATAAGAGACGAAGTACACCGTTTTGGCATTCAGTTTCATAGAAGCAAAAGGTCCAAAGGGGCGCTTGAAAATAGTTTGGATCAAATTGAGGGTATAGGTCCTAAAACCAAGGACTTATTATTGATTTATTTTAAATCTGTGCAGAAAATAAAAGAGGCCAAGCTAGAACTACTTTCAGAAATTATTGGACCGAGTAAGGCTAAAATATTAAAAGCTGCTTTTGAAAAAACAGAGGACTCAAGTAATTAGTAAACTTAGGATTAATATACCCATATTAATACACCCATCTATCCTGTTCGTAATCGAAAATTCTTTGTCTAATCTTCTCCCCTTCTAATAAACGTTTAGTGGGATCCTTATACAAAGCATTCAACATTTTATCATTGTAATTATCTAGTGTAGATTTTACGATATAGCCATTGAAATACCTGCTTTCAAATAATTCTTCCCATGTGATTCTATTAGAAATATTCTTGGGGTTATATACTTGATTCTTAGCAAGTGTAGCTCTTAATTCTGGATAGTATATCCAAAATAAAGTACGCTTAATTGGTTTATTATTGATGACAATGGTTGCTACTGGAGCAATGCCAATAATTCTGCAATACATTCTGCTTGTTCTATTGTCAAAAATAAACTGCTCTTTTAACCTGAATGTATAAATGGAATCTGGATTAGGCGCTAGTTTTGTATTGTATATAATACTAGTATCAAATACATTAGGGTTGTTAATATTTTGAACCAACTGCGTATCTAAACTTCCTTTTAGCATTGCATTTACTTCATCAATACCCAATGGCTTGGTGAAACGGTCGTCTCCCCCTTCAGCAGAGAAAGGCACTACCCCATCTTTTTCTATAGCTCTTAATAAAAGAGCGAAAAAACGTTGGTCATCGTTATCATCATATGCTTGGTAAATAAAAGGTCGATTAATTTTTTCTCTACCGTCAATTTCTTCCCAAACAAATTCACTAAATAAGGCATCCTCTTCTCTTAAATTTTCATAAGCCAGTGGCGTTCTTTGCTGAACTGCTTTTCTATTATTGTTTTCGTTAAAAAAACCATAATTAGGTCTCAAGCTTCTTTTAGTATTTGCGTTAAAGCCACCCACCATGGTGGTATCAATGGTTTTAGTAGATTTAATATTGGAATCAACAGTTAGTTTCGTAACAGCCACTGATGGTGCAGCAGGGATATCTATAGTTTTATTAGCCACTGTATCTTTAGCAGCAGGTGCTCCTTTTTTCTTATAGCTAAACTGAGCACTAGCCCCATTCACTACTAGAATGGCTGTCGCTAAAAGGCAGCTATGGAATATTAATTTTTTCATGTCTTATATTTTTCTACTTTTTTTCAGCAGCTAGCTAATTTTTTCAGCTTAGTTATTGTAAAATAAAAGTAATGGTTTGATCTAATTTTCTAGTTCCTCCGCCTGGCTCTGTAACTTTAATTTCTCCAATAGTAACAGTAGTGCCTGGCTGACACCTTCGAATTAAAGACTGTGCACCACCTGCAAATGCAGCCCCATTCACTTCCGCTACTTCTGGTTCATCAAAACCTTTTCCAGTAGCAATAACTATAAAGGAAACGACATTGAATTTAATTCCGTCAAATACAAAGTCTCTTAAATCGGCAATGACTCCTTGTTGTACTCTAAATTTATTGGCAGGAATATTACCTCCTGCACTTCCTCCAATAATAGCAATAGGATCTGGAACACGCTTAACGGGTATATTTATTTTTTGAGATAACTTACCATCATTCACATTCACCAATACATTACCAAGCTGAGTACACTTTACAATGTATTGTCCAGCACCTGCTTTACTCACAGTGGCGCCAGTTCCCTCTACTGTAACATTTATTTTTTCAGCACCTCCGCCTCCAGTAACACTTAAGGGATTGTCCAAGCCTTTATAAAATACTCTTGTTTTATCGGTTGATACAACCAAACCTGCTGGTGTACCCACTGTATATTTCACATCTTTTTCTACAATCGCCGTTTCCCCATTGGGCTTTAAGAATGAAATTCTAACTCTTTTTGTATTAACACCTGGCGCCCCTGCAGTAGTTTTATACATACCAGAACCATCTGCTGTAATGGGCACATTCACACCATCAATAGAAATAGAAGGCTTGGCCGCACTACTAAATGCACCTACTCCTGCTGTAATCACTAATTCTTCTCCCTGCATTAAGTACTGAGAATTAGAAGCAGCAAAAGCATTGAATTGATCATATATTAATTCTACTTCGCCAATTTCTTTATGACAGTATTCAGCTACTTGTGATTCGCTATTACGAACATCATTTTGAAATTTAGTCAATATAGTAATGGCTGCAACACTTGGAGTCATATGAAAATAAGCATAAGACCAATCGTCCTTGCCAGCAATACTTGATGTTGCCGGGATAGATAAATCTAAAGGCAAATTAGGAATAACTTCTTTGGCAATAGCAGGATCAATAGCCTTTAAGTCAGCTTTGAACTGCACTAATTTATTATAAAGATCCTTTCCTTTTGACTCGCCTGATTTACTATTCAAGAACAATCTTGAAGTGGCGTCTAAATCATCCTCTTTATATTCTTCTTTACCATCTTTTATTTTTAAACCAGATTCCACTTTTAACTCCTGCTTCAAAGATTCTAAATAAGTAAACAAGGCATCTGCATAGGCATGTGCCTTTTCTGCCTTAGGTGCCCAAATAGCGGCCTTTTCAGCAGTTTTAGGATCATTTAATTTAGCCTTCAACGATTTGTAAATATCGGTATTCTTTTTTTCGATAATAGTACTTGCACTATGTAAACTTTGCTCAATAGTTTTAAAAGCATTCAGAATTTCACTAGATACATTTAATGCCAATAAAGCAGTTAACACTATATACATAATGTTGATCATCTTCTGCCTCGGCTCCTTAGGTAATGACATGTATTCTAGATTTTATTAAATTGAAAATTTGAATTATTGAATTAACGTCCTTGCATGGCTGTAATCATATTGCCATACACTTTATTTAATTGAGTAAGGTTATCGGCAAGTAATGCAATTTGTTCTTTAGCTCTAATGGCATCTTGCGCTGAACTTGACATAGCATTAGAAGCTTCAGCAAGTTTAGTATAATAAGTATTCATGGCTTCCATGCTTTTACTCATCATAGTAAATTGCTCATTTAAATTCTTAACGCCATCTGTTGCCAATGCGAAACTTCCTAAATTAGTAGAAACAGTTCCGGCAGCATCCTTGATTGAACCTAATGCAATAGCAGCATCCTTTGTATTATGAGTGAAATCTTTACTCGCTTTTGACATATCTGCTAAATCACCCAAATACATTGCAGTATCATTTAAGCGTTGAAAGCTATTACTTAATTTCTCAAAAGCAGCTCCATCTAATTTAGCAGCTTCTAAATGTGAAATCACTGAATCCACGGCACCTGTTTGAGGAGCATGGGAAGTATCTCCCACTTCTGGAGGTGGCAAAAAAGCATAAATAGTAAATATGACTGCCTCTGTAATGAAACCAACTATTAAAGCATAATCAGCCCATGAAAGGTGTAAGATTTTTGCCAATGTAGCTATAATAACTACCGCAGCTCCTAAGGAGAATACTACGTTAATAATCTTATTGGTTTTTGGAGAAATGGAATTTGACATTTGAAATATTTAAAATTTTTATTTGATAGTATTTAATTCGAAATAATGACTAATTAATTTTTGGTGCCATAGATAATACGCATCTAAAGCCAATATAAGATTTAGCAGTGTCTTGGTATTCATAGTTTCTAGTACTTACTTGACAGTTGTATGCAATATCTTTCCATGAACCCCCTCTTATGACTTTTCTTTTCATTGAAATAGGATCCTCGTCTTTAGCATTGTATTGTACATCAGGACTAAAATCTCCCATAAAATTATTTCCACCTTCATAATATACAGAACTAGTCCACTCAGCTACATTACCAGCCATGTCAAATAATCTGTAGCCATTCTCTGTAAAGGATTGAACCTTGGTAGTGTATATATTATCATTTTTAGCATCTCCACCAAAATAATCTCCTCTACCTGGTTTAAAGTTGGCTAGTAAGCGACCTTCCTTTGTTCTTGTATAAGGAGAACCCCATGGATACATTGCATTTGTTTTAGAATTACCTCTTGCTGCATACTCCCACTCAGCTTCTGTAGGTAAACGGTAAATACCGTCAATTTTTTCTTCTCTCTTATTCCCCTTATCTAAATAAAAATTACTGTTATTTGTTCTCCAATGACAGAAAGCCACTGCTTGTTTCCAAGTAACACCTACTACCGGATATTCGTTGTAAGAAGGATGTGAAAAATATAAACGCGTAAACGGTTCGTTATAAGAATAGGAAAAATCTCTCATCCATACAAGTGAATCGGGATAAACAGCTTCAGTTTGAGAAACCAAGAAATTACTCAAGGGTTGTTCTAATGCTTTAGAAGCTTTGGCTGCAGCTCTTAAATCAACATAGGAATACCTGTATATTAATTTAGTAGGATCTATTTCAATTTTACCTTGAATACGATTATCAGGACTTAATAAAAGTTCATTTAATTTTTCTATCACAGCCTTACTGCTGGTATTAATACGAAGAGCTCTATTCCAATCTACTTTCACTGTATCTTCTGCTTGATTCACCCCTCCTGCATAAACCGCTAAATATTTTAGAGAATCAGATACGTATTTTACAAATTTTCTATATTGTTGATTAGTTACTTCGGTACGGTCCATCCAAAAGCTTTGAATAGAAACTAATTTTTTTCTATTGACCATGGCCATATCCACCTGCTCGTCACTAGGTCCCATATAAAAAGATCCACTAGGTATTACCACCATATTAGGATCGGTACGAAACTTAGTAGGTTTAAATGATAATATACTGATAGAACCTAGTATAATTATAACTAATACCAAGGGTAGTTTAAAAGGAAATTTTTTCAATCTTGTAATCATATTTTATTTTTACCGGTTCATCCCCCCATTAGAACGAATTTTTTTCAATTAAATTACATTTTTAACAGAAATTATTGAATCTTTTTTAAGCAGAAATCATTGATTCTCACTGCATAAATAGGTATTGCAAATTAAAACATTAGTTGTTAGATTTTTGCTAAAAATTCGCTGAAATTGGATACAGGTGGATAGCATGTTTTATTTTTACATATAAAATATTGATTATCAATATTTTTCTTCATTAAAGATAGGGGTATCATAGAGAAAGATCTAGGAATAAAAACCAGCATTTTATGGGGTAGAAACCTAGAAATTAGTTTTTCAATATCTATTCTCACGCTGGGGCCCACCGCCACCAAAGACGCATAACCTTCTGTCATAATGCTAAAATTTTGGGCCCAATAGCTATAAGCAGTTGGATATTGTAGTATTAACTTACGCATCGACCTCATCATTTGCTCCGCTTGACTTGTCCAATCTTCCTTTTCAAACAGCGTTCCTAAATAATATAAACTGGCACAAATCATGGAATTACCGCTAGGTTGCGCCCCATCATAATTTTCTATCTTTCTAACAATAATATCTTTTTGATAAATGGGTGTATAATAATAAAATAATCCATCCTCTGCTAAAAAATGGGTTTGCACATAATCCATCCACTTGGTTGCTTTTTCTAAATAACTAATATCACCTGTAATTTCTTGCAAATGAATATAAGCTTGAATTAAACTTGCATAATCATCTAAAAATGCAAATGACTTATTTTTTCCTTTAGTATTTGTATGATAAAAATAATTTTCTTTTTCGTTCAACATATTTTGCTCTATCCACTGCATACTGTTGATGGCCTTTTGCTTATAGGCTATATTTCCTAAAGCTGCATAAGCTTTACAAAGACCTACTATGATTAAATTATTCCAAGACAAAATTATTTTATAATCTAAGGCGGGTCTTATTTTTTTATTCCTTGCTGCTAAGAGTAAATTTCTTGCTTCTTCAAATGCCGAATGCATACCTTCTTCAATAGGCGCTTGCGTCCATAAAATATTGGTATGTTCCCAATTACCTGCTTCTGTCACTTGATAATATTTACAAAATGTTTCAAAGATAGAAGGATCCACTATAGCTTTTATTTCGGCATAAGACCAAGTATAAAATTTACCTTCCACGCCTTCGCTATCCGCATCAAGCGCTGCATAGTAAGCCCCTTGCTCATTACTTAATTCAGTATCTAAAAAATGAAGGGTTTGATCAATTACTTTTTTATAAGACTGCTTTTGAGTAATTTGATAAGCCTCTGCAATAACAGTCATGAATAAGGCATTGTCATATAACATTTTTTCAAAGTGTGGCGCCTGCCACTGCGCATCGGTACTATATCTTGCAAATCCTCCCCCTAAATGATCATAAATACCTCCTTGTATCATTTTATCAATAGAGCGAATAGCATGTACTAAAGAAGCTTCATGTTTATTTAAATAATAATTTCTAAAAAGCATTTGCAAAACAAAGGTTTGAGGAAATTTTGGCGCATTCCCAAAACCACCCCACTGGGTATCGGCCTGTTGTAAAATACGCCCTGCTATGAGTTCAATATCTTCTTTGGTAGCAATGGTATCTTCTACAGCATTTTCAGTTGTAGGAAGCGGCGCAATAATATTTCTCACCACGTGTTGAGTAAGTTCATTCGCCTGCTCTACTAACTTTTCATAATTATTTTCAAATGCATTTTTCACACCAGCTAAAACATCCATCCAAGAAGCTCTTTGCGGCATGGCTTTAGGGGGAAAATAAGTACCTCCATAAAATGGTTTTCCATTAGGTAATAAAAAAATATTTAAAGGCCAACCACCTGAGCCTGTCATGGCTTGTAAGGCATCCATATAAATTTGATCAATATCTGGCCTCTCTTCTCTGTCTACTTTAATACAAATAAAATGGGCATTCATGTATTGTGCCACCTGCTCATCTTCGAAACTTTCTCTTTCCATCACATGGCACCAATGGCAGGCTGCATAGCCAATACTTAATATAATGGGCTTCTTGTTTTTTTCCGCTATGGCTAATATTTGCTCGGACCATGGTTCCCAAAGTACCGGATTATGCGCATGCTGTAATAAATAAGGGCTGGTCTCGTGAATAAGACTGTTGGTGTGCTTAGGGCTTGCATTCATAAGAATGCAATTTATTTATTTCTTTTTACTATTAGAGGAAAGAAATTGTTCCAAGCCTGCAATCATACTTGGGGTTTGAGGACTAGGTACTTTAATATGTAGCTGAAGGCCTGCTTCTTCTACTGCTTTACAGGTACTTGAGCCAAAAGCCCCAATGGCAGTTCCATTTTGTTTAAATTTAGGCATGTTTTGAAACAAGCTTTTTAAACCACTTGGCGTAAATAAACATATAATATCAAAACAATGTTCATCTAATACTTTTTTAACATCACTGAACTCGGTTCTATACATATAACCTAGGTCATACTTAAAATCATGGTCTTTCAACCAATTCACAATTTCATTGTCCTGTTGGTTTTCACTACATACATATAAGAAATTTTCATTCGCCTTATGCTTATTTAAAACATCAAATAATTTCTTATTCGTTCCATCTGCTCCAAAAAATACTTTACGCTTTCGGTACATAATAAACTTCTGCAAGTAAAGGGCTACCGATTCTGTGATGCAGAAATATTTAGTATCCTGATTAATATTTATTTTTAATTCATCGCAGGTTCTAAAAAAGTGATCAATGGCATGTTTACTCGTGAAAACAACCGCTGTGAAAATTGCAATATCTATTTTGTTTTTTCTAAAATCTTTTGCAGCAATGGGCACTAATTGAATTAAGGGATGGAAATGGAGCGATACTTTATGCTTTTTTTCAAGATCAAAATAAGGAGATTTTTCACTTTCTGGACGGGCCTGTGAAATCAATATTTTTTTAATGGACTTCGCAGGTACTGCTTTTTTTTCTACACTCATTTCTTTGCCATTTTATATAATTCTGCTATTAATAAGTTCCGCCAAAATACTGCACCAGTAATTTATATAAAATCATAAGTGGCAATATTTCGAATGCACAAAGGTAAAGAAAAAAATGAAAGGAGGATATATGTAATTTGTTCCTTACTGAGGTAAGTGAAAACAAGTAACGATTGAGGAAAAGCAGCACGGATAAGCCTGCAGCCCCTATAATGGCTGCTGGAAAATAAATAGGCTTAGCGAATGCCAAAATAAGAATAAAGGGCAAAAGTAAAATACCTAAAATTTTATTAATTAGAAATACTACAAAAACATAGGTCTTTACTAATTCTTTCGTACTAAAAATAGCACCCGCTATTTCTAAGCAAATATATTTTCCTACATACAAGCTAGTAAAAAAAAGACAGATATATAAATACACTAACCAAAATGAAATAGGCAATAAGTGATGATTATAAATAAGTAAGGAAGCCATTAAAGAAAAGCTTAAAATAAAACATAGGTTCAATAACAAAGAAGCAAAACTATTATTCAATAATTGTTCCCTGTTTTGAATCATACGCATGGAAGACTGACTGAATTGACTAAATAATTTTTGAAAATATTGGGGATACATATTATTCACAAAGCCATAAATGAGCAGAATACCCACTATTAAATAGAATAACCAGTCTTTGTCTGAAACAGCATAACGTTGTTCAATTTTATAAATAATTTGATTCCCCTTATTCGTAAACAAATTCTGATCATATAACTTAAAAGCATTCTCTTTATTACTATAATACTCTTTATAAGATTTTACATAATTAACTAAGCTATCTCCTTTTATTTCTAACTGCTCTTGCATAAACCAAGCATCGGCTTTTTGATAAGTTCGAGGGAGGGTGAGAATATGCTGAATGAATAAACTGTCTTTTTTGACCAAAGAGTCCGCAGCTATTTGACTAGTGTCTTTGATGGATAAATTAATGGGCTTTTGCGAATAAGTAGATAAGGATAGCATAGAACCTAGAACTAGGCACCCTATTATAAAAAAAGCTTTATGGCAATTTAAAATCATCTACTGCAAAAATAAGTATCCTGATGCATAATTAGTAACTAATAGTTAGCTTTGTTCTCTAACTCTTTTTATGGCAGGCATCTACATTCATATTCCTTTTTGCAAAAAAGCTTGCCATTATTGTAATTTCCATTTCTCCACACAAACCGGATACATTCAAGAATTTATTACAGCCCTTCTTGCTGAAATTGCCATGCAAAAAAATTACTTGAAGGATCCCATTGAAACGCTCTACTTTGGCGGAGGTACTCCTTCCTTATTAAATAAAGCCGAATTGGAAATGATTATCCAAGCTATCAAAATGAATTTTACGATGGCTGCTCATTTCGAATTTACCATCGAGGCCAATCCTGATGATATTACGGAGGAGATAGCAGCTGCTTGGTTAGCTTTAGGGGTGAATAGACTAAGTATTGGCATTCAAAGTTTTCAAGCCAAGGCCCTGGCCTGGATGAATAGAGCACATACTGTGGATCAATCTCACCAAGCCATTCAAACAGTATTGAAGGCTGGGTTTAAAGACATCAGTGCCGATTTAATTTACGGAACACCTCATTTAAGTGATGAAGACTTGATGGCTGATATAGCATTACTCATTCAATATAAAGTAACCCATATCTCCTGTTATGCATTAACGGTGGAAGAAAAAACGGCTCTATTTTCAATGATTGAAAAAAAGAAAATTGAAGCAGTAGATACCCAACAACAAGCAAGGCAATTTGAAATCATTGTGGATGCATTAGAGGTAGCAGGTTTTGAACATTATGAAATATCTAATTTCGCCAAGCCGCATGCAAGAAGTAAGCATAATAGTAATTATTGGAACCAAGTACCTTATTTAGGTTTAGGTCCAGCAGCACACTCCTTCAATGGGAATCAAAGACAATGGAATCTAGCTAATAATCAACTTTATTTCCAATCTATTAAAAATAATTTAGTTCCCTTTGAACTTGAAAACTTAAGCCTTGCCCAAAAGTTTAATGAATATATAATGATCTCCCTTAGAAAAAGCGAGGGTTTTTCTACTCAATATATAAAAGATGTTTTTGGAGAAAAGTATTGGTCACATTGTTTGAGCTTAGTGAGTAAGTATGAGAAACTGAATCAACTAAAAGCCACCCAAGAAGGATTTGCACTTACTAAAGAAGCGAAATTTTTTGCAGATGGTATTGCCAGTGATTTTTTCTGGATAAATGAGTAATACTAAAAATAGACCAAGAAATTAGACTAAAATACTTTCAATCTCTTTGAAAGTAGAAATTGGATCATGTCCTTCCCATAAAATTTGATAAATAGCTTTTATAATAGGTAAATCTGCTTGAAGCGATTCATTAATTGCCATAATACATTTGCTAGCATTGTATCCTTCCGCCACCATATTTAATTCTAATTCAGCAGCCCTAACCGAGTATCCCTTGCCAATCATATTACCAAAAGTTCTGTTTCTACTATGTAAGGAATAACAAGTCACTAGCAAATCGCCTAAATACACCGAGGCTGTATAATTTATTTTTTCATCCTCTTTAATATTCGAGTGCATGATGGCCCATAATAAGCAATCCATTTCATTAGCCGCATTGGCAATAAATACACTTAAAAAATTATCTCCATATTCTAGGCCATGTGCAATACCTGCACCTAATGCATAAATATTTTTTGCTACCCCTGCATATTGAACACCCCATACATCATTATTAATTCTTGTATTAATATACTCGGTCTGAAAATAAGTTGCAATGTCTGAAGTATGCTGGGTATCAACTCCAGAAATAGTTAAATAAGAAAGTTGTTCTGCAGCTACTTCTTCTGCATGACTAGGGCCCAATAAAGTATAATACTGATCTATTGAAACATTAAATTGTTTTTCTAAATATTGATTCAATAATATATTGTATTTAGGAAGCACCCCTTTTACGGCTGAAACAATTTTTTTATTTTTAAATGCAGCTAGATCTAGCCCCTCTAATGATGCTGCAATATGTATGGAAGGCACTGCAATGATGATAATATCCGATTCACGCACCACTGTTTCTATACTGGAAGTGAAATGAATGGAAGAGACATTGAAATAGGTATTTCTGAGATAATGTGGGTTATGATGCCTTTTCGTAAAGTAGTCAATATTTGATTGCTGACGCACCCACCAGCTAATAGCATGCCCATTATCAGTTACAATTTTGGCGATAGCTGTAGCCCAACTTCCACTGCCTATAATACCTACACGACTCTTTTCCATACTACAAACATACGAAACAAATAAAAAAGGGGTGCATTTTTGAAATGCACCCCTTTTTTAGTATACCTACCTAGGTAGTTATTTTTTTTCTTCAAATAGCTTCTCTTTGCTCACCACTTTCACTTGTGTACCCTCTTTTAAGGTCTTGCTTACGATACTATAAGGCCCTGTAATTACTTCCTCTCCCACTTTCAAGCCAATGATTTCAATAAAATTAAGATCTTGAATATCTGTTTTCACTTTCACCATCTTCACTTTATTGTCTTTGCCTAACACAAAAACTACTTCCGATAATTCTTCGTCTTTAGCAGTATTCCCATTGTCAGCAGGTTTTTCTCCTGGCTTGTCAGAACCTACTTTGGTATCCTTGCCTTGACCATCTTTATTTCTTGTTGTAACAGCATTCAAAGGAACAGTGACAACATTCAGTTTTGATTTTGTTTGAATATCAGCGCTGGCTGTCATACCTGGTCTGAAAGGAAAAATATTATTGTCTTTTACTAAATCGGTATAGCTTTCTGCTAGTAATCTAATATGTACTTTATAATTTGCTACTTCAGAAGAAGAAGCAGTTGTATTGGCTGTAGAAGTAATAGGGTTGGCAATTTTATACACAATGCCTTTAAACTTTCTATTATTATACGCATCTACCTCAACTAATGCAGTGTCTCCTAATTTTACTTTGGTAATATCGTTCTCCCCAACATCTACTCTGACCTCAATACTTTTCATATCTGCGACACGCATCATTTCAGTACCTGTCATTTGAGCTGTACCCACCACACGTTCTCCTTTTTTTACATTCATTAAACTAATAATACCATCCATTGGACAAGTAATAATAGTGCGAGCTAAATCTTTTTCAGCTCTTGCCAATTGCGCTCTTACGCCTTGAATTTGAGCTTCCCCACTTTTAATAGATTCTTTCGCTGAATTATAAGAAGACTCTGCAGAACGAAAAGCCTGCTCTGTTTGTTCGTATTCAGATCTTGAAACAATTTTATCTGCAAATAATTTTTTATAACGCTCGTTGGTTGACTTACTATTATCATAAGCAGTTTTCAAACCACTTAAAGCCGCTTTTACATTCTCATATTGCGCCTTTACTTGGTTTACACTTGCTGTTACCTGGTCTCTTTGTGAAGAATAAATATCGGCATAAATTTTAGCTAGCACTTGCCCTTTAGTTACTTTATCTCCTTCTTCTACATATAAGTTTACAATCTCCCCTGAGATATCTGGACTTACTTTTACTTCCACTTCAGGATACACTTTACCACTTGCATTCACAGACTCGGTGATAGTTCTAAGTTGCACTTTTTCAGAGGTCACTTCAATACCATCTACCTTGCCAATAAGGCCGGCTTTTTTTAGGCCCACCAATAGCGCAATCACTGCTACTATTGCAACGCTTATCCAAATTAATTTCTTATTCATTGTATTTATTTTTTACTGCTTATAATGTTAAAGCTTCCCCTTTATAAAATTCTAATAATTTAATTCTAAAGACATATTCATATTGAGAAGTCTTAAAATTTACTTTAGCTTTTAGGTAATTGTTTTGATTGTTTAATAATTCTATAGTGCCTAATAAACCTAATTCATAACGCTTACTAGCAAATTGATAGGTTTTTTCAGCAGCGTTCAATGCTTTTTGAGTGGCATTTAGTTTATTGAAAGAAACCACTGCATTGGTATAGGCCGCGTAAATGTCTTGCTTTAATTTACGTTGCGTACTCTCTTCTTGTAATGTTACATTTTGCAAATTCAATTTGGATTGCTTGTAGGCAATTTTAGATTGATTGCCATTGAAAATAGGAATAGACATTTGCAAGCCAACACTTTGACCAAAGTTATTGCTTACCTGAGTATTCCATCCATTCCAAACAGAACTCCAATTGCGTGATGCAGAAATGGGAGTGTAGACAGGAGATTGAACATAATACTTCGTATTGTTAACATTTATAAAGGGCGAAGCGGCATTCGGCGTACTAAACCCATTCATCTCATAGCTACTTATATAATTAAATTGATTTGAAAAGTTAGAGGTTAAGTTGTATCCAAAACTAATAGTTGGATAAAAACTTGCCTTGGCTACTAAAGTATTTTTTTGTGCCGCCTTCACTCTTAATGCTGCTGCTTTTACATTGGGTAAGTTTTGAGAAGCAAAATTAAATACATAATCAGGTTGCAAATCGGCAAAAGATTGCAATTTAATTAGGTCAACTGGCTGTGCCACAATATCAAAATTCTTTGAAGCATCTAAGTTTAACAAGGCCATTAAATTTAATTTTCCTTGTTGCACATTTGAAATAGCACTTATATAACTACTGCTATCATTTGCTAATTGTGTTTCTAACTCTAATAAATTTAATTCAGGCAATAAACCTACTTCTACTCTTTTAGCAGTGGCAGCCAACTGCTCCTTTGTTTGCTGAATTTGAATTTTCGCAATTTCAGTTTGTTCAATAGCCGATAATATTTGTAAATAAAACGTAGCCACATTCAATGAAATGTCATTGGCAATGGTTTGCTTATCTGTTTCACTTGCATACCAACTTAAACTACTGGCTTCTGCGCTGTTTTTTAATCTGCCTGCATTAAATAATTGCATCCCTCCATTCAGTCCAAAATTGTTGTACAAAAATTGTGTATTCGCAAAACCATTGGTAGTGGGGTCAATGGAACGACCAAGTCTTAAACCCATACCCGAAGAACCACTAATAGTTGGAAGTTTATTGGATTTGGCTAAATCGGACTGTAATTTAGCTAGTCTTGCCTGCACATCTGCTTGCTGTACGGAGATATTATGTTGAATGGCATATTCTACACAAGATCTTAAATCCCATTGTGCAGGTTCTTGGGCCATCAAGCTAAAGGAGGAGAAAAATAAGCTTATCGTTATTAGGTATTTCATGTGTGTATTATTAGAACTCTATTATTACAGCACAAAAATACTATATATACAGGGAGTTACATAATTTTTAGACAGACGGAAAAGGTATCTGCTGAACAGCATTTAAATGCGATGAAAGGCTGTAATTAAGCTTTTTTATCTATAAATTAAGTAGAATAAGGCTAAAAAACCTTTTAGAAGTGGGAAATGAAGGCCTATTTACTGCTTTGGTTTATAGTAAAAGATTCTATATAATATAAGTACAATACAGAGTAAAATAACGGCAGTTAAAGCAGAATAAGGTTTATCAATGACCACCGCACATGCCACTAAAGCGTAGGATAAAACAAAAACCACACAAAAAAATGGTGTCCATTTTCTTAAAGCTCCTGTTACCACTTCATCCCCCTGTTTTTTTCTTCTCAAAATAAGTAAGGTAGCTGCCGAGGTACTCATACCCATACAATCTAAAAAAATACTGAAACTAAGTACATCATCGACTCCCTTTCCAAAAAATGTAACAAGAATTGTTGCAATTGCAAATACAGTTAAGCCGGGTACGAGGGCATCGGTTTTAGGATGTTTCTTTTGAAAGATGGCAGGTAGTACTTTGTCCTCGCTCATGGCAAACATGACACGAGGGTTACTCATTAATATTACATTCACATAGGCAAGTACACTTAAGACCATCGCAAAATCAAAAACCTTAGCACCAAATTTACCAAACCAAGCTTCAAATAATAAAGAACCAATGGCATTTGCATTTTTCATCTGATCAAACCCAATTACTTTAATATAAGTATAATTAATAGCTAAGTATAAAAATAGTACCACCAGTATACCTACTACAATTCCTCTTTGCATAGTCTTGGCCGATTTTACTTCGGATCCAAAATTAATAGTTTGTTGATATCCTCCGTAAGTAAAAAATACAGAAACCAAACTTACTAGCAACAACAAAGCGCCGTTGGTTCCGTCATAAGTATAAATTTTTCCTTCATTAATACCATGTGGAGGAACCGTAACGCCTTTGAATAAAGAAGAGATTAAAAGTACAATTAAAGAAATTTTCACCACCATTAAAATATTCTGCGTGCGACTACTTGTCTTTAACCCAAGTAAATTAACAATATAAAAAAGCCCCACAGAAGCAGAGGCCACTATAATATTAAAAAAAGTACCAGAAGGTTGTCCAAATAATAAATCACTTACATAGTCGGCGCCAATTAATGCCACTACTGCTAGTGATGCTGCATTACTAATTAATATTAAAACGTTAATGGTAAAACCAACACCCGGATGATAACAATATGCAAATACTTTATAATAACCTCCCATTACTGGAAGTCTTTGACCAATTTCTGCATAAGTGAGTGCGCCAAATAAAGCAATTAAACCGCCAATTAACCAGGCACTAAAAAATATAAGTGGGGTGCCCGATTTAGCAGCAATGGTAGCAGGTGTTTTAAAAATGCCCATGCCAATGACCAAACTCACCACAATCATGGTTAAGCTAAAAAAATTAATGCCTTGCTTTTGCTTCATATTTAGTCAATGAATTATAAATATAATAAAAATGCTCAAGTTTTCAACAAGCCGTTAGTAATTAAAAACCAGCAAGCATAGATAAGTACTAAATTCGATTTAGAATTAGGTTCATGCAAATGATTAAAAGGGAATCCCGTTAAAATCGGGGGCTATTCCCGTAGCTGTGAGTTCGTTGCTGCAAAGCAATTGATGCAAAAAGTCCACTGAAGCAATTTGGGAAGGATGCATCCCAGAAGAACAAGCCAGAAGACCTGCCTAGTTTAAAAAATCAACAGCTTTCGGGTAAAAAGCAGGGATTGTAAAAAATTAAGGCCGAAAGATATTGAGATGGTATGCATTTATTTTTAAGATGCTAATCTCTTACTACTATCTATGACAACTCCTTAATCAATTATGGTTCTCTTTCTCCAGGAAGCTCATTGTTCACTCAGTAAAATGAAAAAAGTAAAACAATGAGCCAAAAATTAATCACGCTCTCGGTGTGCCTTATCGCCACCACCCTCCTCTTTGGGCAAAAAGAAAAATTGGCAATTTTAAAAGACCCACTAATAAAAAGAGTGGACAGTTCTATTAGTTTAGAAGAAGTTATTGTTACTGCTAACAAAGTAGAACAAAAACAAAATGCGACGGGTAAAATTGTTACAGTAATTAACGCAGCAACACTTCAAGCCAATGCCGGAAGAACAATTGCCCAAATTTTAAACGAACAAGCAGGTTTGTACTTGCCAGGAAGCTTAAGCAATGCAGGAACAGTTCCTAGCATTTATATGCGAGGCGCATCCAGCGGAAGAACTTTAATTTTAATTGATGGTATGCCGGTAGGCGATCCTTCCATGATTAGCAATGAGTTTGATTTAAACTTAGTGCCCTTAAATTTAATTGAGCGTATTGAAATTTTAAAAGGTGCGCAAAGTACTTTGTATGGCTCAGATGCCATTGGCGGAGTTATTAATATTATTACTAAGAATAAATCCATCCCGAACTTTTCAGGTGATTTTAGTACAGGGTCCTATGGTACAAGAAAATTAAATTTACAACACAGTAATACCATTGGGAAATTAAATTATGCAGTGGGCTTTGGCAACGAAGCGGCTACTGGTTTTTCATCTGCCACAGATATGACGGGTAAAAATAATTTTGATAAAGATGGTTATAAGAATAATAATTGGTTTGCAAATATTAATTATGCCATTAATCAAAATTGGAATATAAAAGCTTCTACGCATCAAACAAGTTACAATGCTGATATTGATTACGGCGCTTTTAAAGATGATAAAGACGAAAAGTTTAACAATGCCACTAAATTGACAGGAATAGTTTTAAAATACAAAAAAGAAAAAACAATTTTTCAATTGCAATATCAATTAAGCACACAGGACCGTCAATACAAAAACGATAGCGCTGATAAAACTTATACCATTTTTGAAGACAACCAATACACAGGCAAATCTCATTTTGCAGACGCCTTTTTTTCAACCTCAATTTCAAAAAATATACAATGGATTGCAGGTGCCGATTTCAGGTACGGGTCTTACCATCAGACTTATGTTTCTTTAAGCGAATACGGACCCTACAATGATAATTTTAAAGATACTTTTCAATACCAGACTGCCTTATACAGTTCATTGCTCATCAATGATGCGTCCAATAAATGGTTACTAGAATTAGGTGGAAGAATAAATAAGCATAACCGTTACGGAAGCAATCAAACCTTTACGATTAGCCCCTCTTATAAATTAAGTTCAGAAATTCGATTCATGGCCAGTGCTTCCACTGGTTACAAAGCACCTTCCCTGTATCAATTAAGTTACAATGAAAAATTAAAACCAGAGCAATCATTCAATACAGAAATAGGTATAGAATATAAAACCAATCCAATTTTTGCAAGAGCCGTGTATTATAATAGAACCATTGATAATGGAATTGATTATAATTATATTGATTATAATTTCTTCAACTACATTCAACAAAAAGTAAATGGATTGGAACTTGAATTTAACTGGAAAGCCAATGAAAAAAATAATATTTCATTGAACTATACTTTAATGAATGGTCAAGAAACCAATCAAAATAGATTGACCACAAATGATACGATTACTTATAGCTATTTATTAAAGCGGCCTAAAAATACTGCAGGCATTCAATGGGCCTATGAAGTATCTCCAAAATTAAGTTTAAGCATTGCAGCTAGGTATATCAGCAAGCGTTATGATGTGGGCGGATACGCAACAGAGGATGTCACATTAAATAGTTATACACTAATCAATGCGCATATACAGTATAATTACAACAAACATGTTTTGCTGTATGCAGATGGACAAAATTTAGGCAATGCAGTATTTCATGAAATCAATGGCTACAATGCCATGGGGCGTATGATTATGCTGGGTCTAAGGTTGAAATAATATACATATCACTCTCTAGTTTAAAAAAGCTTTGTACCTTCATACAAAGCTTTTTTTATGGAATTTCATTTTGACCAATTACTCACTGTCATTTTTACGTTATTTGCTGTCATAGATATTGTGGGATCTATTCCACTATTAATTGCCATGAAAGAAAAAACAGGGGTGATCAAATCCTTGAATGTGACATTGATTTCTGGTGCATTAATGATTTTATTTTTATTTCTAGGCAAACCATTTTTACAAGTATTGGGCTTGGATATAAAATCTTTTGCGGTGGGTGGCTCTATTGTAATTTTTTTATTAGGATTGGAAATGGTCTTAGGTCATGAGATTTTCAAAGGCGATAAAAATGCACATTCAGGTGCTGTGGTACCCATTGCCTTCCCAATTATAGCAGGTAGTGGCACCCTTACTACCATAATGTCTTTAAAAGCGAATTTTGAAGAATTATATATTTTATTGGGAATATTAGCAAATCTAATTATTGTATTTGCGGTTTTAAAATCTCTCAATTTTATTGAACGCTTATTAGGCCCAGGAGGCTTACTCGCAGTGCGTAAATTCTTTGGCGTTATCCTTTTAGCGATTGCTGTTAAGATATTCTCAAGTAATGTAGGGGCTTTGAAGCGTTAGTGAAATCTCAGTTAATTTGGTAGTATATTTGCAAGCGTAAATAAATAAATAACCCTTGCTTAGTATTCCTACAATGACAAAAAAAATTTATACCCTAATTACTTTTATTATTCTTTTCTGTTTAAATGCTAAAAGTCAACACCTATTTACCGGTAAAATCACTAGTGCAACCAATGCACCAGTGTCCAATGCTTCTATTTCAGTTTTGAATTCTAATATGCATTCCATTTCAGATAAGAATGGCCATTTCAAAATAAATTTTCCAAGCCAAGGAAATTATCAACTAGAAATCAATCATATTAATTTTGCTTCCATTCATCCAAGCATTCAGGTTAATAAAAACAATAATGAATCAAATTTTATTTTAATTGAATCAACTAAAACTTTAGATGAGTTAGTGGTAACTGCAGAAAAAAAAGAAGAGCTATTACAAAAAATTCCTTCCAGCATTACCGCTATAAATGCAAAACAAGTGAATGCATTTGGTTTATGGAATACCAAAGAAATTACTGGTATCATCCCAAATTTATACAGCGCAGACCCAGGTGACGGAAGAGACGTAACTTCTGTAAGGGGCATAGCCACTAGTTCTTACGATCCTACAGTGGCCACCTATATAGATGGTGTTAACCAATTTAGTTTGGATACTTATATTCCTACCTTGTTCGATATTGAAAGAATTGAAGTGCTTCGTGGGCCACAAGGAACCCTTTACGGAAGAAATGCCATGGGCGGTGTGATTAATATTATTACCAAACAACCTACCAATACCGCTAGCGGATTTGCAGACATAAGTTTAGGCAATTACAATCAAGAAAGGATCGCCGCAGGAATTAAAACCCCTTTACTAAAAGATAAATTATTTTTTGGGGCTTCTTTGTTGTCTGATAAGAGAGATGGTTTTTATACCAATAAGTTTACCAAAAGTAGTTATGACAATCAAAATGGCATTTCTGGAAATTATTTTTTAAAATATCTATTGAACAATCGTTGGGATATCAATTTAAATTTCAAAAATCATACCAATGAAAACAGTGGGCCTTTCCCCTTGGTTTTTGGCACTGCCAAAGCATTCGCTAGCCCTTATACTTTAAATCAGAATGCAACTACTACCATGAAGGACAAGACCACCAATACCAGCTTGTCTATTCATTATGCGGGCAATGCCTTTAATTTTAATAGCCAAACCGCCTACCAACAAAATTATCGTTATTACACCACACCTATTGATGGTGATTTCTCCCCCATCGACGCCATTTCTATTATCAATAATTATGGCAATCAATGGAACAATATAAAAGTACTTACACAGGATTTTAAATTTACGAGCAACAACGCCAGCAATAGTAAATTCAAATGGACTGCTGGCGCTTTCTTGTTCTATCAAGATGCACCAGTGAAACAAACTACCCATTTTGGAAAGGATGCCAATTTGATGATGATTGGAGATTCCTTGTTTAGTACCACAAGCATAAGTACCACCCTTAAAAAAGGATTCGCTTTGTATGGCCAAGCTACTTATGCTATAAATAATCAATTGAATATTACCCTAGGCTTAAGAAATGATTATGAAAATCAATCTGAATCTGTTTTAGGCAATTATCAACATGATCCAAGTACAGATCAATACATTACCAGATCGGATACTTTGGGTCGTACCCATTTCAATGCTTTATCTCCAAAATTTTCCTTAGACTATCAAGTAAATAATAATAGTTTATGGTATGGTAATTATAGTAGAGGATTTAGGGCAGGTGGTTTATCGCCACTCTCCTCAGACCCTTCACAGTCGCCACTCTTGGGCTACCTACCAGAGTACAGTAGTAACTTTGAAACAGGTATTAAAAACAATTGGTTGAACAATAAATTAATTGTAAACATTGCTGTTTTTTATACCAAAATAACAGATGCGCAAGTGCCAAGTTTAATTTTACCTGACGCTATTACTATTACAAAAAATACAGGACAATTAACAAGTAAAGGTATAGAAGCAGAAATATTTGCCATCCCTGCAAAAGGTTTATTCTTGCAATATTCTTTTGGAACAACGAACGCACGCTTTGATAAATTAGATATTGCTTCTCAAGGATCCACTTTGAATTTAGCAGGCAAGCATCCAATCTTCTCTCCCAATGCTACTTCTTTATTAGCAGCACAATATAGTTTTCCTCTAAATGCAAAATTAAAATTAATGACAAGGGCTGAATGGAAATATATTGGCACTACTTATTTTTATCTAGCCAATACCATTGAGCAAACACCTTATCATTTATTGAATGCAAAAGCAGGTATTGAAACTGAAAAAATTGCGCTCTATTTTTGGGCTAAAAACCTAGCAGGTACCAAGTATATTTCTTATGGCTATGATTTTGGCGCAGTGCACCTGGGAGACCCTGCCATTTGGGGCAGCAGTTTATCCTTCAAATTCTAGGAAAAAACCTTTGTTTTTACACTTAAGGGATGATATTTATCAGACCCAGGGTTCTACTTTAACAAAATCGCTTAAAGCGTGGATTATATGTGGATTACCTAGGGTTTTATTAGACGTTTTATTGCTACTTTACAGCATCATTTTTATACCAAAAATACTATGGGTGCTATTTCATTAATTGCTTTATTAATTGCCGCTATTGCTTTTTCTGCTGGTGGTATTTTAGTGGGAAAAATTCTAGTAAAAGGAAGCAAAAATCCTCAAAAAGGTCAGGCCTATGAGTGCGGTATTCCCACCGACACTTCCCCTTGGCATCAGTTCAATGTGGGTTATTACTTATTCGCTTTACTATTTTTAATTTTTGATGTGGAATTGGTGTTTTTATACCCATGGGCCGTGGTAGTTAAAAAAGTAGGCATGGTTGCCTTAATTGAAATTATCGTTTTCATATTTATATTATTCATGGGCTTTTTATACGCTCATAAAAAAGGTGCATTAAAATGGAGTTAAAAGAAAAAATAGCAGGCAACGAACCTTTTCCAGGTATCGTGCACGATACACCAGGTGGTGGCATTGTGGTTAGTACTTTTGATAGTATTATAAATTGGGCGCGTTCCAATTCTTTATGGCCTTTGTCTTTTGCCACAAGTTGTTGTGGTATTGAAATGATGTCTACTGCTTCTGCCAAATATGATTTTTCTCGTTTTGGTTTTGAAGTAGCAAGAGCC
>Ga0209499_1000405_pt1 | contig 32129 bp, 26 predicted proteins | sample C_130208_EF_Meta_FD_187306 | JGI IMG/M metagenome (GOLD analysis project Ga0209499, IMG submission 187306) | Freshwater microbial communities from Lake Croche, Canada to study carbon cycling - C_130208_EF_MetaG (SPAdes) (version 2) | ecosystem: Environmental > Aquatic > Freshwater > Lake... | reverse complement strand
ATAGTTCGCTACGTTTTTTTAGTTTAGGCAATATTGACTTTTCTGATGAGGCAGGTAATATAAATTTACCTTCTCAAAGACCCTCTGAATTTAGTTATGATTTTGGGTACAGTACATTATTAAATGATAAAATAAGTATGGGTGTAACACTTCGTTATATTCATTCAAGATTAGTCTCAGGCTCTTATGGTGGGTCGGCCATTAATTATAGAGCAGGTAATACTTTAGCAGGTGATATTAGTTTATTTTATAAGCAAAATGATGACCTGCAAGGTTTTCATGCAGGCTTATTACTTTCTAATTTAGGAGGCAAAATCAGTTATTCTAATGAAACAAAGAATAAGTATTTTATTCCTGCCAATCTAGGGCTAGGTATTGGGTATTTGAATAAACTTGATGCAGACAATTCTATTGAATTTGGGATGGATATAAATAGAATTATGGTCCCTGCGAATCCGGATAATACAAGTATAGAATCGGTAAATCAGTACTTTTCACAATCGGTGGTTTCTAGTTGGTTTAATTCATTTAATAATAAATATGGTATGCCCATTGGAGAATCTTTAAAAGCTTCTTTGGGTATAGAATATAATTACACCAATCTTTTTTTTATAAGAGGCGGTTATTTTATTGATAATAATAAGAACCTAGGTAGTATGCAGTATTTTACGCTAGGAACTAGCTTCCAATACCAACAATCTAAATTTAACATTTCTTATTTAGTGCCTTCAGGAGGTGGGATTACTAAAAATCCTTTATCTAATACACTTAGGTTTGGTACCATTTTCTACTTCTAATTGCCTATTTTTGTTGATATGTCAACAACTGTTCAAATAGTCAATAAAAGCCATCACCCTTTACCGGAATATGTCACTACAGGATCATCAGGCATGGACATTAGAGCTTTTTTGACAAGCCCCATTAGTATGGCTCCTATGGAAAGAGTTTTAATTCCAACAGGATTATTTTTAGCCCTACCTGAAAATTGGGAAGCACAAATTCGCCCTAGAAGTGGACTAGCCATTAAACAAGGCCTTACTTGTTTAAATACACCTGGCACTATTGATGCAGATTATAGAGGAGAATTAAAAGTAATACTCATTAACTTATCCACTGAAGCACAAGTTATTTTAGATGGAGATAGAATTGCGCAAATGGTTTTTCAAAAAATAGAAAAAGTAATTTTAGAAAAAGTAGAAACGGTAGAGGCTACTGAAAGAGGTTCTGGGGGCTTTGGTCATACAGGCAAAAAATAGTAAGTAAATGAAAAAAAGTTTTTTTATACTAGGATTTATTTTGTTTTTAGCTTCTTGCTCTACTTACAGAAAAGTGCAAGTTATTAAAGATGCTTTATCAAAAAGTGATTCCACCCATGCCGAGCTAATTTCCTTAAAACCCAAAGTAGATTCCGCTGCTATTATCAAAGAAATATTGAATCAATTTGATATAGCTAAAATTGATTTTACCACTATGAATGCTAAGTTTAAAGTAGACTATGAAACTTTAAAAAATGCAGATAACTATATTGTTAATGTAAGCATACAAAAAAATAAAGAAATTTATTTAACAGTGAGAGGTGCTATGGGGGTGATTGGTTTAAAGGCGCTTATTAATAAAGACAGTGTAGTTTTAATTTACCCTCTAAGTAAGAAAGTAGAGCATAAGCCTTTAAGTTACTTACAAGAAGTATTAAAAATACCACTTACTTATGCTACCATAGAAGATTTAGTAGTGGGTAATCCAATTTTTATGAATAATACCAATATTGTTTCTTATAAAAGCAACAATGGTAAATTACAGATAGGGTTAATGGGCACTTTGTTTAAGAATTTAATTATTTTAAATGAGGATAATACTAAAATTTTGCTTTTGAAATTAGACGATGTTGATATAAATCAGCACCGTACTTGTGATATCTCTTATGCTGACCACACGCGCTATGGGAAGTTTCAATTTCCACAGTACCGCGATATTTCAATTTCGGCTAATAATAAATTAGAGATTCATATGGAAGTGAAAGAATTTAGTTTTGATGAGCCATTAAAATATACTTTTGCCGTACCTAAATTGGGAAAACGCAAATAATAGAACGACCTAATAAATGATAACATGATTAAAAGGGCTTTATTTATTTTATTTTTAATGGGTATGCTTTCAATGCAGGCCTCTGCTCAAGCCGGTGCTTCCAGAGATGACTTGCAAAAGCAAGAACAAACATTAAGAAAAGAATTAGATGAGCTGAACCAGTTATTAGAACAAACCAAAAAGAATAAAAAAAATTCTTTAGGACAACTTGAGGCTATTAGAAGTAAAATATCGAAAAGAAAATTGCTTATTAATGGCATTGCGAAGCAGGTAAAAATTTTAGACGACGCTATTTATTCCAATCAATTAGATGTTCAAAAATTAAATAAAGATTTAGATACCTTAAAAGACAGGTATCAAAAAAGTATTGTATTTGCTTATAAAAGTAGAAGTGGGTATGAATATTTAAATTTTTTATTTTCTGCTAATAGTTTTAACGATGCTGTAAAAAGAATTACCTATTTAAAAAGCTACAGACAAAATAGAGAAGCACAAGCGAATGCCATAGATTTATCCCAAAGCGATTTAAACGCTAAAATTAATATATTAGGCGCCAATAAAAAGGATAGATTGAAGACATTGGAAGTCCAGCATGAACAACTAAAGGTATTGGTGATTGACCAAAAAGAGCAAGATAAAATTGTCAAGCAATTAAAAAGTAAAGAACTAGAAATTACGGCACAAGTACGTCAAAAAGAAGCTCAAAGAAAAAAAATGCAGTCTGCTTTATTAACCATTATAAGGAGAGAAACTTTAGAAGCGGAGCGTAAAGAAAAAGAAAGAATAGCTAAATTAAAGTCAACCAATGATGCAGCAAAAGCCATTATAAAAAATAATGCGGATGCTAATCTGCCTTCAAAATCATCTGCTAAAAATTCAAAAGTGGGTAATGTTGAAGGGGGTTTAACTAGCACCACAGATAGCCGTCCTTATTCTGCTCTAGAAACAACTGAAGAAGGAAGAGAAGCGTCTATCTTATTTGAAAACAACAGAGGAAACCTGCCCTGGCCTGTTGACAGAGGTAATGTGTATATACATTTTGGAGTGGAAAACATACCGGGTACCAAATTAAATCGTAAAAGTGATGGCATTGAGTTAGCCTTGCCTAAAGGAACTTCTGTGAAAAGTGTTGCCAATGGCGTAGTGAAGTATACAGGCGATATCAATGGCGATTTAACAGTATTTATTCAACATGGAAAATACTTTTCTACGTATACACATTTAAGTAGTATTAATGTAAATAAGGACCAAGAAGTGAGAGCTGGTACTTTACTAGGTAAATCGGGTATTAATTTAGATGGAGAAGGGGCACTTTTATTTATGATCAACAATGAAAAAGGAGCTTTCTTTGATCCAGAGAGCTGGTTAAAGAATAGAAGATAAATTCAAGTTACTTTTTCTGCATTTCTTTTTTTATATTACAATCCATTAACCGATTGTTATGTCAAAATATATCTTATCCTTTGATCAAGGAACAACTAGTAGTCGTGCTATTTTATTTGATCACCAAGGTCAAATGCAAGCTACCTCTCAAAAAGAATTTCAACAAATTTTTCCAAAGCCAGGTTGGGTGGAGCATGACCCATTAGAAATTTGGAGTACACAAATGGGTGTAGCTACTGAAGTTATTAGCATGAAAGGTTTATCGGTGAATGATGTGGCAGCTATTGGAATTACCAATCAAAGAGAAACCACTGTGGTTTGGAATAAAATAACTGGACAGCCAATATATAATGCCATTGTATGGCAAGACAGACGCACTGCCGATTTTTGCGATAATTTAAAAAAACAAGGTCATGCTAGTAAGGTCCAAGAAAAAACAGGTTTGGTGATTGATTCTTATTTTTCTGGTACAAAAATTAATTGGATTTTAGATAATGTAGCAGGCGCCCGTGAATTAGCCAATAAGGGGGAGCTTATTTTTGGTACCATTGATACTTGGTTGGTTTGGAAACTAACTAATGGCAAAGAACATGTAACCGATGTGACTAATGCTTCTCGTACCATGTTATTTAATATTCATACTCTACAGTGGGATACAGAATTATTAGCATTATTAAATGTACCTATATCTATGTTGCCTGAGGTAAAGAGTAGCAGTGAAGTATATGGACATACCACTCAGTTATTTGCACACCACGAAATACCTATTGCAGGTATTGCAGGAGACCAACAATCGGCTTTGTTTGGACAAATGTGCACTGAACCTGGCATGGTTAAAAATACTTATGGTACGGGTTGTTTTATGTTAATGCATACGGGTGAAAAAGCAGTGAGTTCAAAAAATAATTTATTAACCACTATTGCTTTGCAAATGAATGGCCACACTTATTATGCATTAGAGGGAAGTGTATTTATTGGAGGTGCCGTAGTGCAATGGCTAAGAGACGGACTACATATAATTAGAAATTCTTCTGAAGTAGAAGCGCTTGCAAAACAAGTAGAAGAAACAGACGGCGTTTATGTAGTACCTGCATTTGCAGGATTAGGGGCGCCTTATTGGAATCAACATGCAAGAGGAACCATTGTGGGTATTACAAGGGGTACTACCTCTGCGCATATTGCCCGTGCTGCTCTTGAAAGTATTGCTTTTCAAAGTTATGATTTATTAAAAGCGATGGAAGCAGATGCAGGTATTCCCATTGCTGAGTTAAGAGTAGACGGAGGGGCCACCCATAATAATTTACTCATGCAATTTCAATCAGATATAATAAACACAAAAGTAACCAGGCCTACCATGGTGGAAACGACTGCACTAGGCGCTGCTTATCTAGCAGGTTTAGCGGTGGGCTTTTGGAAGGACATTGAAGAACTAAGATCGAAATGGCAAATAGATCAAACCTTTCTTCCCATTGTTAAAGAAGAAAAAAGAAAAGATTGGATTCAAGGTTGGGAGCGTGCTATTAAGGCTACCAATAATTGGTAATCAAAACTTATTTTATAATTTCAATTAAATAAAAATTTATGACACCTTTTATCGCTGAACTATTGGGCACTGCACTTGTCATCACCATTGGAAATGGGGTAGTTGCCAACAATTTATTAAATCATTCAAAAGGAAATAATGGAGGGCTTATTACCATTGTACTAGGCTGGGTGATTGCAGTATTTGTAGGCGTATATGCTACAAGCAGTATCAGCGGAGGTCATTTGAATCCAGCAGTAACAATTGCACTGGCTGCTGCCGGTAAGTTTGAGTGGGCCTTAGTGCCTTCATATATTTTAGCCCAAATGATGGGTTCTATGTTAGGTGCATTAATTGTTTGGATGGTATATAAAGACCACTTTAATGAAACCAAGGATACGGGGGCTCAATTAGCCGTTTTTTCTACAGGCCCAGCCATTCGTAATATTCCACAAAATTTTATCGTAGAAACCCTGGCTACCATGGTATTTTTACTAGGTATTTTCTTAATTAAGCCAGCAGGTCCTGATTTAGGCGCCTTATCTGCCTTACCCGTAGCCTTACTTGTAGGGGGAATTGGCTTTGGATTAGGGGGTCCTACAGGATGGGCGGTGAATCCCGCTAGGGATTTAGGGCCTAGAATCATGCATTTTATACTGCCCATTAAGGGAAAAGGCAGTAGCGATTGGACTTATGCTGCAGTTCCTGTACTTGGGCCCATTGTGGGGGGAATATTAGCTGCGATTATCTACGTACAATTTTTGCAATAAACCGCCAATAACTTACCTTTGCAGCCGAAATAGTATATTATGACAAGAAATGGTAAAATCAAACAAATTATTGGTGCTGTTGTAGACGTTCAATTTCCTAACCAGCAATCACTTCCTGAAATTTATAATGCGCTTACAATTGTAAGACCAGGCGGTGAAAAATTAATTCTTGAAGTGCAACAGCACTTAGGAGAAGACAGTGTTCGTGCTATTGCAATGGACGGAACTGAAGGTTTAGTAAGAGGAATGGAAGTAATTGATAGTGGTAAACCCATTTCAATGCCAATAGGCGACGATATCTATGGTCGTTTATTCAATGTAACAGGTGATGCTATCGATGGCTTACCACAATTAGATAAGTCAAATGGTCGTCCTATTCACGCAACGCCTCCAAAGTTTGAAGATTTAAGTACCGCAACAGAAGTGTTGTTTACAGGTATTAAAGTAATTGATTTGATTGAGCCTTATGCAAAAGGTGGTAAGATTGGATTGTTTGGTGGAGCGGGTGTAGGTAAAACAGTATTAATTCAAGAGTTAATTAATAATATCGCAAAAGGTCATGGTGGTTTATCAGTGTTTGCGGGTGTAGGAGAAAGAACACGTGAGGGAAATGATTTATTACGTGAGATGATTGAAGCAGGCATTATGAAGTATGGCGATAATTTCAAACATAGCATGGAAGAAGGTGGATGGGATTTAAGTAAAGTGAACTTAGAAGAATTGAAAGAATCCAAAGCAACATTTGTATTTGGTCAAATGAATGAACCTCCAGGAGCTCGTGCTCGTGTGGCTTTGAGTGGTTTAACAATCGCAGAATATTTCCGTGATGGAGATGGCACTGGTAAAGGAAAAGACATTTTATTTTTCGTAGACAATATCTTCCGTTTTACACAAGCAGGTTCTGAGGTATCGGCATTATTGGGTCGTATGCCATCAGCGGTAGGTTACCAACCTACATTGGCTACTGAGATGGGACTTATGCAAGAACGTATTACTTCTACAAAGAGTGGTTCTATCACTTCAGTTCAAGCTGTATATGTACCCGCAGATGACTTAACCGATCCTGCACCAGCTACTACTTTTGCGCACTTAGATGCGACAACTGTACTTTCTCGTAAAATTGCCGATTTAGGTATTTATCCTGCTGTAGATCCATTGGATTCTACTTCAAGAATTTTGACACCAGCTATTGTGGGTGATGCTCATTATGACACTGCACAAAAAGTAAAAATGATTTTACAACGTTATAAAGAACTTCAAGATATCATTGCCATCTTAGGTATGGATGAATTAAGTGATGAAGATAAATTAATTGTATCTCGTGCGCGTCGTGTGCAACGTTTCTTATCTCAACCTTTCCACGTAGCTGAGCAGTTCACAGGGTTAAAAGGTGTATTCGTTTCTATCGAAGATACGATCCGTGGTTTCAATGCCATTATGGATGGAGATGTAGATACTTATCCAGAAGCGGCCTTTAACTTAGTGGGAACAATTGAAGATGCTATTGAAAAAGGTAAGAAAATGATGGCTCAAGCCTAATTAATTTAAAAGATTTTTAAAAGAACACTATAAACTGCGCGCATGTTATTAGAAATTTTGACACCAGAAAAAAAGCTCTACAGCGGAGAAGTACAAGGCGTTCAATTACCTGGTATTGACGGGCTTTTTGAGATATTGGATAAACATGCTCCCTTGGTAAGTGCCTTGGGTGTCGGAAAGGTGAAGGTTCTAAAAAAAGGATTAGCAGATGAAACCTATACTATTCAAGGCGGCTTTGTAGAGGTGCTAAATAATAAAGCAACTGTTTTAGTAGAAGGTATTTTATAAAATTTCTTCAATGAACTGAGTTAATAAGGTCCTAATTTTTTACATCTTATTAAATAATTCTCCCGGTTTCCTAAGGTAGCCGGGATTTTTTTTATATTCACATAGCCAAGGAAGGCCTTATCTAAGCAGAACGTATGAAAAAAACTTTTCCTGTCATTTTTGTTTTAATAGCACTGTCTATTTTAGGTATATTATTTATTCAAATATCTTGGTTACAAGGCTTAATGTTTTTACAAAAAAATCAATTATCGGATAAGCTTAATCAAGCAGGTGTAATAGTATCTAATGATATAGGCAAAAAAATGAATAGCGGCTTGTCTTTTCGTTTGCCTAAAAAGGGGTTGAGATTAAATGAAGATTACCATTTGCATAATTTTGAAGAAACGACCATTTCTGACATCTATAGCTCTGAGGAAATGCAAAAAAAGATAAAATTAGCTTTAGATAAATATGGGTTAAATGACTTGCCTTTTGAATTTGCTATTGCAGATAAAAAAGCAAATATTGAAATGAAGAGTAAGAAGTTTGAAGATGTCTTTTCTGATGAAGTCAATTCATTGCAAACAAGAATTACCGTAATGCCTTCGGATATTATGGAACCAACGGGTCCCTATGAAACTATTATTATTGTTGCTCCCAATATTCGCTATTATTTATTACGCTCTTTATTATGGGTAATTGTGGGGGTGGTACTATTTATTATAGTGGTATTGGCTGCTTTCTTTATTACTATTCGATCACTTATGACACAGCGAAAGCTAGTGGAAATAAAAAGAGACTTTATTAATAATATGACCCATGAGCTCAAAACACCACTAGCTACTATTTCATTAGCTGTTGATGCTTTAAAGAGTACTAAGGTAAATACCGATCCTAAGTCGGTAGATTATTTCAGCAGCATCATTAAGGAAGAAAACGTAAGAATGAATAAGCATGTTGAAACCATTTTGCAAGCGGCTCAACTAGATAAAAAGGAAAACGAGTTAAATAAGCAAGCAGTGGATATTCATGATTTAATACTAGGGGTGGTCGATAGTTTTAAATTACAATTAGAAGGTAAGCCTTCTAAAGTACAAACTATTTTAGAAGCCAATCCTTCCACTATTAAAGTGGATGAAGAACATTTGCTTCATGTATTATCTAATTTAATTGATAATGCCATTAAGTATTCTAAAAGTGAAATAGATATTACAATACAAACAAAGACTTTACATAATAAAACCAGTATTCATATTATAGATAAGGGTATTGGAATGGATGCCAATGCAAGAAAACATATTTTTGAAAAATTTTACAGAGCACATTCTGGTAATGTGCATGATGTAAAAGGATATGGTTTAGGAATGAGTTATGTGAAATGGGTAATTGATTCGCATAAAGGTCAAATTACAGTAAATAGCGAAATGGGAATTGGAACAGCTATTGAAATTATACTTCCTAATTAATCTTAGGTGCTTAAATGTATTAGCCTACTATTTTTTTGTGTAAGTCTTACTCATTAATCGTAAAAAAGCAACCATCGCCATAGCTTAAAAAGCGGTATTGGTTATCAATAGCGTGTTGGTAAATATTTTTCCAATCATCTCCTGTAATAGCAGCTATAATTAAAAGTAAGGTCGATTTTGGTTGGTGAAAATTAGTCACCAGACCATTGGCTATTTTAAAATTGTATCCAGGTACAATCATTAATTGTGTACTCGTAACAAGAGCGTTCATTTGATGCGATTGCATCCAATTTAATAATGTAACAAGAGCATCTTTCACAGCTAAACTAGCTTTGGTATCACTATTATTATCATTAGATTCATTATTGTCATAGGCGTCCCATTGAAATAAGTGTAGGTCCTTGTTATCTTGAAGCTTTTTGTTATTTATTAATTTCACACCTAGCCAATACAAGGTCTCTAGTGTTCTTAAAGTAGTAGTGCCTACTGCAATAACCGGTGTATATTGGGCAGGATTTAATTCTTTTTGTTTTGCGATTTCTATTAAATGAATGAGTGTAGTAGTGGTAATTTCAAAAACTTCTGCATGCATTTCATGGTCTGTAATATTTTCCGTTTTAACAGGCATAAAAGTGCCAGCCCCCACGTGTAAACTAATAAAATTTGTGCTGCATTTTTTTTGCGCAAGCGATTCGAATATGGCTGCATTAAAATGCAAGCCGGCTGTAGGTGCGGCTACTGAACCTTCTTGCTTAGCATAAGTGGTTTGATATCTATCTTTATCTTGCTGCGTAGTAGCACGTTGAATATAGGGTGGAAGGGGGATACTACCAATCTGTTTAATAATTTCAGAAAAGCTTATAGTATCATTGTCCCAAAAAAATTCAATTAAAAATTTTCCATCTAATGATTTTATTTTCTTAGCGCGCACTTTAATAGTGACTTGGTTATTATTATTATTATCGTAATTATTATGATAATTATTATTTATAGCTACTTTATTTTTTCCATTATTTAATGGTGTAATAAGTTCAAATTCTTTTTCTAAAAAATCTTCTTTCCACTTTTTAGCACCACCTACTAAACAGATCCACTCTACTTTTTGAGTAGCCTGCATAGCTACAGAAATAGGCTGATATGCTGCACTAGGTTCTAAACAAAAAATTTCAATCTTAGCATTATTTGCTTTTTGAAAATGAATTCTTGCTGCAATTACTTTACTATTATTAAAGTATAGTGCAGCCTTTTGAGGAATGTAACGGGCAATATGATTATAAGTACTTTCAGCAATGATCTCTTTATCCCATACTAATAGCTTGCTATCAGATCTATTGATTGCTGGGGTATAGGCAATACTTTGGTCTGGTAAATGGTAGTTAAAATTCTCAATAGGGAGACTAATAGGAGGCTTCATATCACAAAGGTACATATTGCCTTGATTTTCACCTGAATTCACTCCTTTTTCACATAAAAAATAGGCTTTTCCACAGGTTTCCACAGACAGAAACTATGATTTTTACCAAAACCAAGCTGAACTCCTTAATATCATTGATTTTCAACTTGGTTTATTACTTGTGGAAAACTAGAACCCCTGTTTTAGTCTTTAAAAGTGGGAAATTGTGTTAATTTGTGTGAACAAGTGGTAAAAATCACTTTAATTATTAACAATGACAGGCTTTCACGGAGAATATCAATCAACTATCGACGCAAAAGGGCGTTTCCACTTACCTGGTAGTCTTAAAAAACAGCTAGCGGAAGGGGAAAATCGTTTTATTGTAAGTAGAGGTTTTGAGAAGTGTTTGACACTTTATCCGTTGAAAAGCTGGCAAAGTATATTAGATAGAATTAGTCAGTTGAATGATTTCGATCCAAAAGTGCGTCAATTCCGACGTCAATTTCTTGGAGGAGCCACTGAAGTGGAGTTGGATGCAGCAGGAAGAATTTTATTGCCACCCACTTTGCGTGAATTTGCTTTACCAGGTAAAGAGATTGTTTTAGCCGCCGCTTTAGATCGTTTTGAAATTTGGGATGCAAGTAAGTACAAACAGCTCTTTGAAGATTTCTCTGCAGATGCATTTAGTAATTTGGCGCAGGAAGTAATGGCAGGAATTAAAAATCAAGATTAAGAAAACAAGATGCAAAATCAAACCATTGATTCCAACGCATCTAAAGCATTTGCTTCTTCTTATCATATCCCTGTCTTATTTCAAGAATGCTTGTCACATCTAAACATAAAGCCGAATGGTATTTATGTAGATGCCACATTTGGTGGTGGGGGTCATAGTAAGGGTATCTTATCTATGCTTGGCCCTGAAGGACGACTTATTGCTTTTGATCAAGATGCCGATGCGCAACAAAATTTACCAAAAGATGATCGTCTTATTTTTATTCCAGAAAATTTCAAGTATTTACAACGTTTTCTGCGTTTAAACAAAATAGATCAAGTAGATGGTATACTTGCCGACTTAGGCGTCAGTAGTCATCAGTTCGATGAAGGTACAAGAGGTTTTTCAACCAGACATGATGGTCCTTTTGATATGCGCATGGATCAACGTCAAAGCCAAACAGCAGCTCAAGTTATTGAAAACTATGCAGAAGCAGCATTACATAAAATGTTTGAGCAATATGGCGAGGTAACGAACTCTAAAACTTTAGCTAAGCATATTGCCACACAGCGTAAACATGTTAAAATAAATACGGTTCAAGATTTTAAAACATTTATCGCACCTGTAGTCAAAGGAAATCCTAATAAATATTGGGCACAAGTTTTTCAAGCCATAAGAATAGAAGTGAATGAGGAGATGGAAGCACTAAAGGAATTTTTAAAGCAGCTTCCTTTAGTAGTAAAGCCAGGAGGTCGCGCGGTGATTATCACATTCCATTCTATTGAAGATCGTTTTGTTAAAAACGCTTTTCGTGTATCGCAAGAAGAAGCCGAAGATGCCCATCCTTTTTTATCCGTAGAAAAGGAAGTTTTTTGGAAGATCATTACAAAAAAACCAGTAGTGGCCTCTGAAAAAGAGATGAAAGAAAACAATAGAAGCAGAAGCGCAAAAATGCGTGCTGCCGAAAGAGTATAATAGTATGTCCGAACCCATTAACCCAGCCCCTAAGAATACGCTTAAAAGTATTCTTAATTATCAGTGGATTGTTATGAACATTAGTTTCTTTTTGTTCTTAGCATTGATCGCTATCCTTTACATAGCGAATGGGCATCTTACCGACAAAACCATTCGTCGCATTAACACTACACAAAAAGAGCTGAAAGAACTTCAGTTTGAATATAAGACTATTAAGTCTGAATTAATGCGACATAGTCGTGCCACTGAAATCCAAGCTGCTATGGAGCCATATGGTTTGGTGGTTTCTAAAGAAATGCCTATAAGATTTGCAATTGAAAATAAAATTAAAACTCCCACCAAAAATTAAGTATGGACGTAAAACGCGACATATTATGGAGAGTTTATTTAAGTTTCATACTAATTGTACTAGTATGTATTCTTATTATAGGCAAGGCTTTTTATATTCAACAAGTTCAAGGAAAATATTGGAGAAGCTTAAGTGATAGTTTGCATCAAAGAATTATAGAAATACCTGCAGCAAGAGGAACTATCTATAGCGAAGATGGTCAAATGCTAAGTACCAATATTCCTCAGTTTGATATTTATATCGATTTTAGAGTAAGCCCATTACATGAAAAAAGTGGAATACTTTTTAGAACCCATATCGATTCATTAAGTTTAAGTTTAGCCTCTTTGTTTAAGGATAAGTCGGCAGAAAAATATAAAGAGGAATTAACACAGGCTTATGAGGCTAATCTAGGAAACTATGAGTTAAGAAAGAAAATTTCTTACAGAGACTATTTACAATTGGTAAAATTCCCCTTATTTAAATTAGGCAGATATAAAAGTGGAATGATTGCGGAGGAGAAAAATGTGAGATTAAACCCTTATGAAAATATTGGCTATAGAACTATTGGACTAGCCAGAGATGAAAATAAAGTAGGATTAGAAAAATCTTATGATACTGTTTTAAATGGACGGGGTGGTCGTCAATTAGTGCGAGCCATTGCAGGCGGTGTTACGGTTCCAGTGCAAGAAGGTGAATTTGAAATTGCGCCAGAAACAGGAAAGGATATTGTAAGTACTATTGATGTATTCATTCAAGAAGTGACTGAAAATGCATTGAAGAAGATGATGATTCAAAATAATGCTAATACAGGTGTGGCTATGGTAATGGAAGTAAAAACAGGAAAAATTAAAGCTATTGCCAACTTAGGTAAAATAGGTGAGGGTGTATATACTGAGAATTTAAATTATGCTACAAGGGTTACAGAGCCTGGTTCTACTTTTAAGTTAGTTACCTTGTTATCGGCCCTAGAAGATAAAAAAGTAAGCTTATCTTCTCCATTGAATTTAGAAGGGGGTACCTGGAATTATGCAGGTCGGGTTGTTAGAGATGCGGAAATTCATGGCAAACATGAAGCTACCGTATTAGAAGCTTTTGAGGAAAGTTCAAATGTGGGCATGGCTAAACTTGCTGTTACATATTATAATGATAATCCACAAGCTTATTTTAAACATCTTTCAAAATTAAGAATTGATACGACATCTGGTATTGATCTATTGGGAGAAGGAAATCCATTAATTATTAAGCCGAATAGTAAAAGATGGGGGCCTACTACACTGCCTTGGATGGCTTTTGGCTATAATATTGCTATTGCACCCATTCAAACTTTAACCATGTATAATAGTATTGCGAATAATGGCGTAATGATGCGCCCATATTTAGTAAATGCTATCAAAGAAGAGGGAAGAGTTATAAAAACAATGAGCCCAATGGCCTATCAAGGAGCAGTTTGTTCACCTTCTACCATAAAGGATTTGCATACCGCATTAGAAGGCGTTTGTATTAATGGAACAGCTAAAAAATTATTTGTTAATAGCTTATATAAAGTAGCAGGCAAAACAGGAACAGCTAAAGTAGCCGATGGAAATAGAGGCTATGCAGACAATATTTTTCAATCTTCCTTTGTAGGTTATTTCCCTGCTGAAAATCCTCAATATACTATTGCAGTGATTATAATTAATCAACCGAATGCTGTGAATCATTACGGAGCCTCAGTAGCTGGTCCTGTATTCAAAGAAATTGCTGACAGATTGTATTCAACTTATATACATAACAAATTAGATATCGTACCTGTATTTACAGTAAAGGATAGTTCCTTATTTAATTATAGTGTTTCAAAAATCTCATTACAAACTATAGCTACACAATTGTCTATTGCTTATCAAGACTCTTCATTGGCTTCTAATAATTGGATACAATTACAAGGAAAAGGAAAAAATTTAAAAGTAGCCAATCAAGTACTTTCAGATACCACTATGCCCAATATGACGGGTATGAAATTGCAAGACGCCTTATGGCTTTGTGAAAAGAAAGGATTATTTGTAAAATGTGTGGGTAAAGGAAAAGTAGTGAAGCAAAGTATTGCGCAAGGAGAATTTATTATCAAAGGACAACAAATTCAAATTGAATTAAATTAATGAAATCTTTACAATCTATATTATTTGGTGTGGCTTTAAGAGAGGTAGTAGGAACTACCCTTAAAGAAGTAGGCGATATACAAATAGATTCTAGAAAAATTACAAAAGGAGCTGTATTTGTGGCCATTAAAGGCTTACAAGCAGATGGCCATTCATTTATAGCTACTGCTATTGAGAAAGGGGCTACAGTGATTGTTTGTGAAAATAAACCTACTAGCTTAGTAGATGCAGTTACGTATATCATGGTGGAAAATGCACAAGAAGCAGTCGCTATAATGGCACATCAATTTTATGATGAGCCCTCTACCCGTGTAAAATTAATAGGTGTAACAGGTACCAATGGTAAAACAACAGTAGCTACTTTATTATATAAATTATTTGCTGAATTAGGGTATACCTGTGGTTTAATAAGTACCGTACAAAATCATATTGGTACTGAAATAATAGCGGCTACACATACTACACCCGATGCTATTCAATTAAATGCGTTATTGCATAAAATGGTGGAGGCAGGCTGTACGCATGTATTTATGGAAGTAAGTAGCCATGCCATTCATCAACACCGTATTACGGGATTACAATTTGCTGGAGGCGCTTTTACCAATATCACTCATGATCATCTCGACTACCATAAAACTTTTGAAGCTTATGTAGAAGCTAAAAAAACTTTCTTTGATAAATTACCTTCTAATGCTTTTGCATTAATCAATTTAGATGATAAAAATGGGGCTACTATGTTTGCAGATACCAAGGCCACTAAATTGACCTATGCTATTCATGCCCCTGCCACATATAAAGGTAAGATTCTAGAAAATCAATTAAGCGGACTAGTGATGCTAGTGAATGATATTGAAGTGCATTGCCGTTTAATAGGCACATTTAATGCCTATAATTTACTAGCGGTATACGGGATAGCTATTCAGTTAGGTGAAAAAAATACTGAAGTCTTAACGGTATTGAGTGCATTAACAGGCGCAGAAGGAAGATTTGATTATATCGTAAGTGCAGAAAAAATTATTGGTATCATTGATTACGCACATACACCAGATGCCTTGGAAAATGTATTAACCACTATTGCTAAATTAAGAAAGGGGAATGAATCAGTGATTACTGTAGTGGGTTGTGGAGGAGATAGAGACAAAACAAAAAGACCTATCATGGCACAGGTGGCTTGCGACTTAAGTAATAAAGTATTTTTTACTAGCGACAATCCTAGGTCAGAAGATCCCAATGAAATTATAAAGGATATGGAAGAAGGCCTCTCCAGTGCTGCTAAAAGAAAGTACATCAATATTGTTGATAGAAAAGAAGCCATTAAAGCTGCGGTAAGTTTTGCAAAATCGGGTGATATTATTTTAATCGCAGGAAAGGGACATGAGAAGTACCAAGATATCAAAGGAGTGAAATACGATTTTGATGACAAGCAAGTACTAGCAAACATATTTAAAGAATTAGAAAAATAATCATCATGCTGTATCAATTATTTTCTTGGCTTGACAAAACATTTAATATCCCAGGATTGGGTGCTTTTCAGTTCTTGACTTTTAGAATTGCCATGGCTATTTTATTGTCTTTGTTTATAGCCACTGTCTATGGTAAAAAAATGATTCTTTTTTTACAACGCAAACAAATTGGTGAAACAGTAAGAGACCTTGGGTTAGCAGGTGAGCAACAAAAAAAAGGAACACCTACCATGGGAGGCATTATTATCTTATTAAGTATTTTAATTCCTACTTTGTTATTTGCTAACCTAGATAAGGTGTATATACGTTTAATGATACTATGTACAGTGTGGTTGGGCCTTATAGGTTTTTTAGATGATTACTTTAAAATAAGGGCAAGAAAGCAAGCGCAAGCGCAGGGGGGTAATTATAAAAAGCAAAATAGCGATGGACTGGCGAGTATTTCAAAAATTATTGGTCAAGTAGGACTTGGTATTATAATTGGCGTTACGCTTTATTTTAGTAACGCTGTCACAGTAGAAAGAGAAATTGTTTCAACTAGTATTTCAGGAAGCTTACAAAAGGGAGAGAAAGTGGCAAAGGGTGCAGATGTGGTGGTAAGAAAAATTAATGGAGTTGAAAGACGATTTGTAAAAGTAAAAACGCCCATTACAACTATTCCTTTTGTAAAAAATCATGAATTTAATTATAGTAAAATAATTAGTTGGATAGGTCCAGGTGCGGAAAAGTATACTTGGATTGTTTACATTCTTATTGTCACTTTTATTATTACAGCCGTATCTAATGGAGCCAATTTAACGGATGGCTTAGATGGCTTAGCGGCTGGTGTTTCTGCCATTATTGGTGCTGCATTAGGTGTATTTGTGTATGTGAGTGGTAACTATGTTTTTGCCGATTATTTAAACGTAATGTATATACCTAATTTAGGAGAGTTGTCCATTTTTGTAGGGGCCTTTGTAGGAGCTTGTATTGGCTTTTTATGGTACAATGCCTATCCAGCGCAGGTTTTTATGGGTGATACCGGAAGCTTAGCGTTGGGTGGTATCATTGCCTCATTAGCGATTATTGTTAGAAAAGAATTATTAATACCTATTTTCTGTGGTGTGTTTTTAATTGAAAATTTATCAGTTATTATTCAAGTAGCTTATTTTAAATACACGAAGAAAAAATATGGAGAGGGAAGAAGAGTGTTTTTAATGAGCCCACTTCATCATCATTATCAAAAGAAAGGATTTCATGAAAGTAAGATAGCCGTTCGTTTTTGGATTATCACTATTTTATTAGTCGTGGCTTCTATATTAACCTTAAAAACAAGATAACCCCTTGGCAAAAAAATTAGTCATATTAGGTGCAGGTGAAAGCGGAGTAGGTGCAGCTTTATTAGCCAAACAAAAAGGCTATGAAGTATTTGTATCAGATGGAGGCGCTATCAAGGCTAATTTTCAAAAAGAATTAGAAGAAGCAGGTATTGAATTTGAAGCAGGGGTAAATAGTGCAGAGAGAATTTTAGCTGCCGATGAAGTAATCAAAAGCCCTGGTATACCAGAGAAGAATGAAATGGTGAAAGCCATTAGAGCCAAAGTTATTCCCGTGATTAGTGAAATTGAATTTGGCTATAGATATAAGGGCAACAGTAAAATTGCGGCTATCACAGGCAGTAATGGTAAAAGTACCACCACCGCTTTGTTATATCATATTTGTAAACTAGTAAATGAAGATGTAGCCATGGTAGGTAATATTGGTTATTCATTTGCAAGACAAATTGCGCAAGCGCCAAAGGCTTTGTACATTATTGAAGTAAGCTCTTTTCAATTAGACGATATACAATATTTCAAGCCTGAGATTGCCATATTATTAAATATTACAGAGGATCATTTAGACAGGTATGATCACCAATTTGAAAATTATATTAAAAGCAAGTTTAGAATACTAGAGAATCAAACTTCAGAAGATTATTTCATCTATTGCATAGATGATGAAACCATCGTAAAACATTTAGAACTACTAACCATCAATACTAATCCACTACCATTTTCTATGAAACAAGAAGTAAAAAAAGGAGGCTACATCAAGAACGATCAAATGATGTTAAAAATCCAAGAAGAACGTGTTACTATGAGCATTTATGATTTTGCTTTGAAAGGAAAACATAATGCTTATAACACCATGGCTGCAAGCATTGCAGCTACTACCTTAGGTATCAGAAAAGAAAAAATTCGCGAAGCAGTAAGTAATTTCCACAGTCTAGAACATAGAATGGAATTTGTAGCCACTGTAAGAGGCGTTGATTTCATTAATGATAGTAAGGCTACTAATGTAAACAGCACTTGGTATGCACTTGAGAGTATGCAAAAAAATACTGTTTTAATTTTAGGCGGTGTAGACAAAGGAAATGATTATGAGTTAATAGCCGATTTAGTGAAAGAAAAAGTAAAGGCTATTGTTTGTATGGGCACCGATAATAAAAAAATTATTGAATTTTTTAAAGATAAAGTAAGCACCATTGTGGAAGTAGATAGCGCCAAAAAAGCAGTCAATGCTTCTTTCAAACTAGCTGAAAAGGGTGATTTAGTTTTAATGAGCCCTGCTTGTGCCAGTTTTGATTTATTTAAAAATTACGAAGATAGAGGGCGTCAATTTAAAGAGTCTGTAAAAGAATTATAATTTCTGTAAAAGAACTTTATTTTATGTTTAAAGATACTACAGACAAACTATTTTCACAAATGCCCACTATAGGTGGGATGAAAGAACATTTAGACCAAAGAACGAGGGGTGATAAATACATATGGGGGTTAGTCATTGTTTTATCGCTTATTTCTATATTAGTCGTCTATAGTGCTACTGGATCACTAGCTTATAAAATGTATCGTGGGAATACAAGTGCGTATTTAATTAAACAGGTCCTATTTACCTTAGTGGGTTTGTTGGTTATTTTCGGTTTGCACCGCGTAAACTATACAGTCTTTTCTAAAATAGCCACTATCTTATTTATGTTTTCTATTCCTTTATTAATTTATACATTATTTTTTGGTGCCAAAATTAATGAAGGGAGTAGGTGGATCAAATTACCTATTATTAATTTAACTATTCAGACAAGCGATTTAGCCAAGCTGGCTTTATTTATGTACTTGTCTAAGATGTTAAGTAAGAAACAGGAAGTTATTAAAGATTTCAAAAACGGATTTTTACCTGTTATCACTCCTGTAATTATTATTTGTGCATTAATTATGCCGGCGAATTTATCCAATGCATTACTAACGGGAGCCACTTCACTCTTACTCATGTTTATTGGTAGAGTAAGTACTAAACATATTTTATTAACCATCTTAGTGGCCATGATACCTGTGGCGCTCATTATAAGTGTGGCAATGGCTAAACATTCTAGCAAGTTGGTGGAAGGTGGTCCTGAGATAGCAGAAAAAATGAAAGGACTAGGTCGTTTTGGAACATGGGTAAACAGGGTACAAGATTTTATGTATGCCAAGGATAATGAAGTACCTTATCAAGTTCAACAAGCAAAAATTGCGATTGCGAACGGCGGCATTTTTATGGGATTAGGGCCGGGCAATAGCAGACAAAGAAATTTTCTTCCTCAAGCCTATAACGATTTTATTTATGCAGTCATAATAGAAGAATATGGATTATTAGGAGGAGTTTTTATAATATTTATTTACATCGTTTTCTTATTTAGATGTATAAGAATATTTAGAAGATGTCCCTACGCCTTTGGCGCTTTTTTAGCGCTGGGATTAAGTTTTACATTAATTATTCAAGCTATTGCGAATATGGCGGTGAATGTAAATATCGTACCCGTAACCGGTGTGACTTTACCATTAGTAAGTATGGGCGGAAGTTCCTTCATTTTTACTTGTTGTTCCATAGGACTTATTTTAAGTGTGGCAAGAAACGTAGAGCAAATGGAAGGTAAAGCGCCAGAAGAAACAGAAATTGAAATACCAGAAGATCAAAACGAAATAGATACTGAAAAAAATGCAGTTGAATCAAAAGCATAATACATTACGCATCATTATTGCAGGTGGTGGCACAGGAGGTCATATCTTTCCAGCCATTGCTGTAGCGCAAGCTATCAAAGCTTTAGCGCCAGATACTGCTATATTATTTGTGGGTGCTTTGGGAAAAATGGAAATGGAAAAAGTACCCCAAGCAGGCTTTGAGATTAAAGGTATTACCATTGCAGGCTTTAACAGGTCTCAATTGTTTAAAAATTTTTCGTTGCCTTGGAAACTTTTGAAAAGTTTTTTTCAAGTAAGTACTATTTTTAAATCGTTTAAGCCTAATGCTGTATTTGGAGTGGGAGGGTATTCCAGCTTTCCTGTATTAAAATATGCACAAACAAAAAATATCCCCACTTATATTCATGAGTCGAATGCCTTTGCAGGTAAAGCTAATACTTGGCTTGCTAAAAATGCCATTAAAACATTTACGGGTACTTTGGGTATGGAAGCTTTTTTTCCTGCGTCTAAAATTTTAGTAACAGGTAACCCCATTAGAAAAAATATAATTAATCATTCTTATACCAAGCAAACTGCTTTGCAGGTATTTAATTTAGAGGCGTCTAAGAAAACTATTTTAATTATCGGCGGAAGTTTAGGCGCTAGTTCTATTAACAAAGCCATTCAAGCCAATTTAGTTACTTTCTTTGATAAAAATATTCAATTGATTTGGCAAACTGGAAAACCAAATGCAGAAATATACGCAGCATCGGCCCATAGTTATACAAATGTATTTGTGCATTCCTTCATTGATAATATGAGCGCCGCTTATGCTGCAGCAGATATTGTCATTAGTAGGTCAGGGGCCATGGCGGTTTCAGAAATTTGTATAACTGGCAAACCTGCTGTATTTGTGCCTTATCCACTAGCTGCTGAAGATCATCAAACCTTCAATGCCATGAACCTTGTCAATAATAAGGCTGCTGCCATGGTAAAAGATAAAGAAGTGGGTAATGATTTAATTCCAAACGTTTTACAATTACTAGCCAATGAGCAGCAGATGCAAGCAATGCAAAATAATTTAAAGGTCTTTGCATTTAGCAATGCAGATGAAATTATAGCAAAAGAAATTTTGAAACAAATAAATGAATAGTTAAATAATGAATCCATTAACAAATTCTAAGAACATTTATTTTATTGGTATTGGCGGCATAGGTATGAGTGCTTTGGCTAGGTATTTTAATACACAAGGAGTTGTAGTGTGTGGCTACGATAAAACACCTACACTATTAACAGATGCTTTAATACAAGAAGGTATTCAAATTCATTTTGAAGACGATTTAAATAAAATAGATAAAGAAGCCACAGTTATAGTATATACACCAGCAATACCTACTGAACATGGTGAATTGAATTATTATAGAGATAACAATTACTTGGTCGTAAAAAGAAGTGATGTACTTCAGTGGATTACGGAGAATGCTTTCACGATTGCTATTGCAGGTACCCATGGCAAAACCACCACCACCTCTATGACAGCACATATACTTCGTCATACAGGCTATGGATGTAATGCATTTTTAGGGGGCATTGCGACTAATTATGGAACTAATTTTTGGAGCCATGAAAAAAATGTAGTGGTGGTGGAAGCCGATGAATATGATCGTAGCTTTTTAAAATTAGCCCCCAATATTGCTGTCATTACAGCAGTAGACCCAGACCATTTAGATATTTATGGTACAGCAGAAGAAGTTGTGAAGGCCTTTGGTGAATTTTCTGATAAAATAAAACCAGGCGGTGTACTTATACAAAAATGGGGGACTGAATTTAATACCAATACAAATAATAAGACAGTGCTTTCTTACGGATATAACCATGATAAAGCCTCTTATCATACTAGTAATTTAAAAGTAGTAGACGGCTCTTATCATTTTGATTTAGTACATCCTGCTGGTATTTGTAAGGACATTGTTCTTAATATGGGTGGCTTACATAATGTAGAAAATGTATGCGCTGCCATTGCTATTGCATTAAGCTTAGCAATAGATGAAGTAAAAATTAAAGAAGCAGTAGCCAGTTTCGCTGGAGTGAAAAGAAGATTTGAATACAAAGTGAAGACAGCCAATAAAGTATTGATAGATGATTACGCGCATCACCCGGAAGAATTAAATGCATTAATAAGCGGTGTGCGTAGTGTATATCCAAATGAGAAAATGGTATTGGTTTTTCAACCGCATTTATATAGTAGAACTAAGGACCAATGCGATGGATTTGTAGAAACCCTTGATAAGGCAGATGAAGTTATCTTACTACCTATATATCCGGCACGTGAGCTTCCGATGGAAGGAGTGAGTAGTGAAATGTTGTTAGATAAAATGAAGTTGAGTCATAAAAAAATAATGTCTAAAGAAGAGTTATTTACATGGGCAGCTAGCACGCAAGACAAGCTAATTGTAATGGCAGGTGCGGGTGATATTGATACCTGTATTTTAAAAGTCCAAGAAATTCTTATAAAAAAATAAATGAAGCACTGGCAAACCATATTAGTGAGCGTTCTTTGGAGTATAGCAGGCGCTGCACTTATTGTATTATTTGTAGTAGCCTGGAAGGCCAAAGAAGAAAAAAAATGTACATCTATTCAAATTGAATTAGTGGGTGAAAATACAGCTGCCTTATTTATGGATGAAATTGAAATTTTGCAAATAATGCATGAACAAGGAGTAAAAGAAGGACAGTCTATTGGAGAAGTGAATTTAAATACATTAGAAAAATATTTAGAAACGATACGTTGGGTAAAACATGTAGAATTATTCTTAGATAATGCACAAGTTTTACAAGTAAAAATTGAACAGCGTATACCTATTGCTCGCATATTTACCGCTTCAGGTAATTCTTTTTATATTGATAAAGAAGGGTTACAACTTCCCTTAAAACAGCTTACTGTACTACGTTTGCCAGTATTTACTAATTTCCCCTCTGATCAAGAAAAATTAGCCAAACCGGATAGCCTACTCTTAAATGACATCTTACATTTTACCAAGGCTGTAGCAACAGATTCGTTTTTTATGGCACAAACTGCACAGGTAAATATTGCTGTGAATGGCGATTTTGAATTAGTTCCAACAGTTGGTGATCATCTGGTTTTAATGGGTTCAGTAGAAAATATTGAAGATAAATTAAATAGACTTTATACTTTTTATAAAAAAGTTTGGGTGCAAAGTGGCTTGAACGCTTATCAGGTAATTGATTGTCGTTTCGATAATCAAATTGTAGCGCTAAAAAAAGGAATGCAACCTATTCAGTTTTCTGCAAATGATTTACCTACCGTGGATACTGCAATGGATGTAGAAGTGAAACCTGCAGTCGTAACTACTTCCCAAGAAGCAGCCATGGAAAGTTCAAAGATAACATCGAACATAACCCCCCAATTGGCTCCAAAACAAGTATTAAAACTAGTACCAACAACAGCTTCAAAATCAGTTATAAAAACCCGCTCTAAAACAGCTGTAAAACCAAGGGTAAAAAAATCATTAAAAATAGGTACTAAAACAAGTACAAAAACAGACAATAAATTGAATACAAAATCGTTAATAAAAGTGAAGCCGTCTGCCAAGGCCATAATGCCCCAGAAGAAGGCTTCCACAACAAACAACTAAAAAACAACAAAATGAGTCAGCAAGAATCACCCATTATCGTAGGTCTTGATATTGGAACCACAAAAATCGCTGCCATCGCAGGAAGAAAGAACGAGTTCGGTAAGTTAGAAATCTTAGGATTTGGACGTGCCAACAGTAATGGTGTTCAACATGGTCAAGTTTTAAATATTGACCAAACCATTAAAGCCATTCAACAAGCTTTGCAAAATTGTCATTTAAGCAATCCCGATTTAGAAATTAACGAAGTGTATGTGGGTATTGCAGGTCATCATATCAAAAGTTTACAAACAAGAGGAGATCAAGTGCGTCAAGACGCCGAGAATGAAATTCAAGCTTGGGAGATTGAGCAACTCATCAACAATCAAAGAAAAACTTTTATACCTGCAGGAGATCAAATCATAGATGTGATTCCACAAGAATTTCATGTAGACAACAACCAAAATATCAAAGACCCAGTAGGGGTGAATGGTGTGAAAGTGGGTGCTAACTTTTTAATCTTAACAGGAGATAGAAACGCCATTAGAAATATTAATCGTTCTGTTGAAAGAAGTGGTTTAATTACCAAAGATTTAGTCTTACAACCTTTAGCATCTGCAAGTGCAGTGATGAGTGATGTAGATATGGAAGCAGGTGTGGCTATTTTAGATATTGGAGGTGGAACTAGCGACTTAGCAGTATTTTATGAAGGTGTATTAAAACATACAGCTGTTATACCATTCGGAGGTGAAAATATTACCAATGATATTAGAATGGGATTGGGTGTTTTAAAAAGCCAAGCAGAAGCCATGAAGGTTCAGTTTGGTAGTGCTTTAACCGATGAAGCAAAAGCCAATGCCTATGTTACTATCCCGGGTTTGAAAGGTATGCCCGCTAAAGAAATTAGTGTTAAAAGTTTAGCAGGTATTATTCAAGCAAGAATGAGTGAGATACTTGATTTTGTAACTTATCATTTAAAGCAAGTGGGTATGGACAGCCGCATGTTAAATGGTGGTGTCATTTTAACAGGAGGTGGTTCTCAGTTGAAACATTTAATTCAATTAACTGAATACATCACTGGTTTGAATGCAAGAATAGGATTACCCAATGAGCATTTAGCACCGAATCATATTGAAGAATTAAAAAAACCCATGTATTCAACTTGTATTGGTCTAATCTTAAAAGGATATAACGATTACGAGCAAAACTATAAAGTATTTACAGAGACATTTAAGAAGGTAGAAGTGCCTAAGTCTTTAACTGTAAATAATACAGTATCTGCCAATGGTTTAACAAGCCAAAGAGTAGAACCGAAGCCAGTTGCTACTACTTTAACACCCCAACAAATTGAGAAAAGAAAAAGCAAATTTTGGGATCGATTCAAGAATAATCTTATTGAAATATTCAATGAAGAAGACAAATTATTGCCATAATATTTACCCACATTATGGTTATAAATAACCAATAGATTAAAATCTAAAAACGGTAATTTCGATATAACTAACTAAGAACGAAGCATCTAACTAAGAACTAACCATCTAACTAACCCATCTAAACACAAAAAAATGATTCAATTTGACTTGCCAAAGCAAAAATCATCCATCATCAAGGTCCTCGGCGTAGGCGGTGGTGGAAGCAATGCTGTCAACTTTATGTTTAATCAAAATATTGAAGGAGTTGATTTTATTATCTGCAACACCGATTCTAAAGCGATTGAGCAAAGTACAGTGCCTAATAAAATTCAATTAGGACCACATTTGACACAAGGTTTAGGGGCAGGTGCTGATCCTTCAGTGGGAAAATTAGCAACAGAAGAATCTTTAGATGAGATTAAAAAAATATTAGAAGTCAATACACGAATGGCATTTATAACTGTGGGTATGGGTGGAGGTACTGGAACAGGGGGTGCTCCTATTATTGCTAAAATTTGTAAAGATTTAGGAATTCTAACTGTAGGTATTGTAACTACTCCATTCGGATTTGAAGGTCCACGCAGACTATTACAAGCAGAAGAAGGTATTAAACAATTAAAGCCTTTAGTAGATACTTTATTAGTTATCTCTAACGATAAATTGCGTGTACAATATGGTAATTTAAAAATGAAAGAAGCTTTTACAAAAGCCGATAACGTTTTAGCGACTGCTGCTAAATGCATTACAGATGTTATTAATAGTCGCGGACATATTATTGTAGATTTCGCGGATGTATGTACTGTTATGAAAAATGGCGGTGTCGCTATTTTAGGAAAAGCAGAAGTAGAGGGAGAGAATAGAGCACAAAGAGCTATTGAAGAAGCTTTGAATTCACCATTATTAAATGACAATGATATTAGTGGTGCAAAATGGATTTTATTAAATATTAATAGTGCAGAAGGAGATTATGAGTGCTCAATGGATGAATTAGAAACCGTTAATAATTTCTTGCGTGCGCGCACAGGTGAAAATTCTGATGTAATTATGGGTATGGGATATGATCCAACATTAGGTCAAAAGTTAGGCATTACCCTTATTGCAACTGGTTTTGAACACAAGGATCCTTTTCAAAAGCAAGTACCAAAAAAAGCGGAGGCTCCTGTTGAAGAAAAAATTGTAATGACATTGGTTTCTGAAGAAGCCAACAATGATACAAGCAGTTTAATGACTGCACCTACTGAACTAGTAGCCGAAACTCCAACAGAAGAGCCAAAAACAGAAGAACCTACAATAGGTGATAGTTATTTTACTTTAGAAGAGGAAGTGGTAGAAGCCATTGAGGAAGTAGCTGCAATCATGAAAGAAGAAGTGGAAGAGGTAATGAGTATACATGAATTAGATGTTCAAACAAGTTTTGCTGCAAATGAAGTGATGGAAGAAATGGTAAGTCAACCTATCATTTTTGAAATTAATGATGTGTCTGCGGAAGAAGATATAGAAGAAGTAATAGTGAATAAAGTATTAGTGAATAAAGTGGATGAAGTATTAGTGAATAAAGTAGAAGAATTAATGGTAAGTGAATTAGAGGCGCCAATCACTGAGAAAAATTTGACTAATCATTTTATAATAACAAAGCCTTCAAATATTTATGCAGAGCACAATCAAAAAGAGGCTTTATTAGAGGAGATGGAGGAAATGCCAATCATTGAGAAGACGGAAGTTTTTGAAGAAATGGAAAAAGAAATGGAAAAAGAGGTGGAGAAGATGGAGAAGATGGAAGTAATACTTAAGCAAGATGATTTAGCTGAGATAATCAAGCAAACCGATTCAGAAGCAGAGCCTACTATGCAACTGGTGATGAAAGAGCAGTCTTCCTTTAATACTAGTCAAAATAATGTGAAGCAACACCCTTCTTCATTTGATATGCCAGTGGATGATGCAGAAGAACAAAGAAGAAAAGTAGCTGAACGTATTCAGAAATTAAGAAACTTATCTTTCAATATCAACAATGCATCCGATCCAAATAATGAATTTGATGCAGTGCCTGCTTATGTAAGAAGAAATTTAGATTTGTTTGGTAATACTATGGCCTCTGTAGAAAACTACTATAGTAAGTATACAGTTGAAAAAGACGAACATAACCAAACCCAAATCTCTACCATTAATACTTTTTTAGACGGTAAAAAACCAGATTAAACTTGTTTTTTGTGTACAGTTGATTTTAGTTGTTACCCCACCCCTAAAAAGGTGGGGTTTTTTATAGTCAATTTTCATGTATTTTTACAGTATGGAAACAGTATTGATTACAGGCGGAACAGGCATGATTGGCCAAGCATTAGCAAAGCAGTTTATTGCGACTGGCTATGAGGTTGTTATTTTGTCTAGAAACCCTAAAAGGTCAAGCAGAGAGCATTTATCTTATGCAAAATGGGATATAGAAAAATCTGAAATTGACTTGGATGCTTTATCCAAAGCTACTATTATTGTGCATTTAGCAGGTGAAGGCGTTGCAGATAAAAGATGGACGGTAAAAAGAAAACAAGCCATCGTTGATAGTAGGGTGCAGTCGGGTAATTTATTAGTAAAGACTTTAAGTGAAAATAAATATCAAGTAAAAACATTTATAGCAGCCTCAGCTATTGGTTGGTATGGTCCAGATACAGCCGCTAGTTTGGAACATGGTTTTGTCGAAACCGATACCCCAGATAATTCTTATTTAGGAAATACCTGTCAGTTATGGGAGCAAAGTACAGCAGCCGTTGCAACCATGGGCATTCGTTTGGTCACCTTAAGAATAGGTATAGTATTTAATAAAAAAGGAGGGGCACTTGCAGCATTTTTAATGCCTGCTAAATTTGCCTTGGCAGCTATTTTGGGCAATGGTAAACAAATAGTAAGTTGGATTCACCAAGCAGACTTGTGTAAAATAATTCAATATGCTATTGAAACGCCTTCTTTACAAGGAGTGTATAATGCAGTAGCACCAAATCCAGTGACGAATAAAAAATTAGTATTAACCATTGCTAAAAATACTTATCCAATTTATTTTCCATCTTTTGTACCTGGCTTTTTACTTAAAATAATACTTGGAGAGATGAGCATAGAAGTATTGAAAAGCACGAATGTAAGTGCTCAAAAAATACAAGATGCAGGTTTTGTATTTAATTACCCCCATGTGGAAGAAGCCATTATTGACTTAATAAAATAAGTGTAGAAATAATATTACTAACATTATTATACTCTACAATACTTTTTTTAAGATGAATGAGGCTATAACTAATTAATAGCGGTAACTAATTTCTTATAGGTCTTCCAGAAGTAATCACCGATTGTATTCTTTCCAACGTTTTTTTCTGGCCACATAAACTTAAGAAGGCTTCTCTTTCTAAATCAAGTAAGTATTGCTCATTCACTAAGGTAGGTTCACTTAAATCGCCACCACACATTACATAGGCTAATTTTTTAGCGACTAATGCATCGTGATCAGTTGCATAACCTGCTCTCCACATACCATTGATACCGGCGTAAAGTGCACCTAGGCCTGCTTTTCCAAGTACTTTAATATCTTTTCTTTGTTGTGGTTGTGTATAGCCTGCCTTAAATAATTGTAATGCTTGTTCTTTTGCTTGTGCTACGCGACGTGATTGATTCAGTACAATAAAATCTTGTCCTTTTCTTAAAATGCCCATATCCATGGCTTCACTTGCAGAAGTAGCTACCTTGGCAGTTGCAATATTCATAAACCTTTTATTAAGCGTAATAGTTTCTGGTTCGTCTACATGCATTTCATCTGAAGCGCGTAAAACAAATTCTTTAGTACCACCTCCTCCCGGAATAACACCAATACCTAATTCCACCAATCCTACATAAGTTTCTGCTGCAGCACAAATACTGTCGGCATGTAAATTCATTTCACAGCCACCGCCTAAGCAAAGTCCGTGTGGAGCTATCACTACAGGGATAGAAGAATAACGAACACGCATCATTGTATTTTGAAAAGTACGAATGGCCATATCTAATTCTTCGTAGTCTTGTTCAATGGCTAACATAAATATCATACCTACATTCGCACCTGCACTAAATAAATTACCATCATTAGCAATAACAAGTCCATTGTATTTTTCTTCAGCAAGTGCAATAGATTTATTTAATCCTTCTAATACCTCTCCTCCAATGCTATTCATTTTGGTATTCCAACTAAAACCTGCAACACCCTCTCCGATATCTACTAAATGGCAAGCACTGTTTTTCCAAATGGTTTTTTCTTGGAAGTCAGATAAGATAATAAATGAATCGGCGCCTGGTATTAATTTATAATTATCTGTAGCTACATCATAATAATAACGTTTGCCATCTTGTACTTTATAGAAGCTTAATCCTTTTTGAGACATCTTCTCCACCCAAGCTGCCACTGCGTATCCGCCTGCTTTCATATCGGTTATAACGGTTGCAATATCAAGTGCATCCCAAGTTTCAAAAGCGCCAATCTCCCAACCGAAACCTGCTTTTAAGGCGTCGTCCACGCGGTATAATTCATCACTAATTTCTGGAATTCTATGACTTATATAAGAGAATAAGGCAAAATGAAATTGTCTAACAAATTCACCGGCTTTATCTTTTGCTTGGTATAAAGATTTTATTCTTGCAGGCAAACTTTCAATGGCTTTAGCGGTTCCAATGGAGGCCATTTTAGTTTTTACGCGTGGCTCGTATTCAAAAGTTTTTAAATTCAGGGTTAATATTTCTTTTGAAGTAGCGGTTTTAATTTTCTTAAAAAATCCTTGGCCTGTTTTATCCCCTAACCAATTTTGCTCCACCATTTTTTCTAACCAAGGAGGTAAAGTAAAAATATCTTTGGCTTCATCATTAGGGCAATTGGCAGCCACTCCTGCAGCTACTTTTACTAAAGTGTCAATACCTACAACGTCGGCTGTTCTAAAAGTAGCCGATTTAGGACGACCCATTAAAGGGCCTGTGATAGCTTCTACTTCATCAATACTTAATTCCAATTTTTCCATGATATGCAAAACGCTCATCATGCTGAAAACCCCCACCCTGTTGGCGATAAAGGCAGGTGTATCTTTACATAGCACTGTAGTTTTACCTAAAAACACATCTCCATAATGCATATGAAAATCAATAATGGCAGGATCGGTTTTAGCGGTAGGTATAATTTCAAGTAATCTTAAATAGCGTGGAGGATTAAAAAAGTGTGTACCACAAAAGTGCTTTTGAAAATCATCGCTGCGCCCCTCTGCCATTAAATGAATAGGAATACCAGAAGTGTTAGAACTTACTAAGGTCCCTGGCTTTCTAAATTGCTCAACTTGGTCGTAAATGATTTTTTTAATATCAAGTCTTTCTACTACTACTTCAATAATCCAATCAACGTTTGCAATTTTCGCCATATCATCGGTAAAATTACCAGTGCTAATATTGGACGCAAATTTTTGTAAGTATAAAGGAGAGGGGTTTGATTTAATAGCGGCTTGTAAAGAACTATCTACTAATTTATTTCTTTCTTTAGCGTTCTTGCTTTCATCAGTACCCGGATTCAACATATCTAATAATAATACTTCTACACCCACGCCTGCAAAATGACAAGCAATGCGGGATCCCATTACACCACTTCCTAAAACGGCTACTTTTTTGATTGAACGTTGCATATATAAAGCATTTTTGTAAAATTAGTTAGTTATGCAACTATTTTCAAAAAAACTTTCCAATTTTGGGTATTTTTTTTGCCACTGGTTGCGTCATTTGACCTTTTAACAATTGCGCCTTGTAGGTAGGGGGCTTTGAACTACATTTGTATTATGCAAGTTGATACCAAATTAGTTAGTCATTTAGCGCATTTATCTAAAATAAATGTGGCACCTGAAAAAATGGATAAACTAGTGACAGATATGCAGGATTTAGTGGGATTTGTTGAAAAGTTAAATGAATTAGATACCACAGGTATTGTGCCTTTAATGCATATGGGTGATGCTAAAAATGTGCTACGTGAAGATATCGTGGAAGGTTCTATTTCAAGAGCCGAAGCCTTGCTAAATGCCCCTGATGCTGACGGGACATTTTTTAAAGTACCTAAAGTAATACGTAAATAAAATAGTATGTCATCAGTTATTGAATTAAGAGAGTTACAAAAAAGTTATTTCATGGCGGGTCAAGCCATACCAGTATTAAAGGGTATTAACCTTGATATTCTTAAAAATGAATATGTTGCCTTAATGGGCCCATCTGGTAGCGGCAAGAGTACACTTATGAATATTTTAGGTTGTTTAGATTCTCCTACAAGTGGTATGTATAATTTAAATGGACATGATGTAAGTAAAATGACCGATGATGAATTAGCAGGTATCAGAAATGTGGAAATTGGTTTCGTATTCCAACAATTTAATTTATTACCTCGTTTATCTGCTGCAGAAAACGTAGCGCTTCCTTTAGTATATGCAGGCATTTCTAAAAAAGACAGATTAGAAAGAGCCATGGTCGCACTTGAAAAAGTAGGCTTGGCTGAAAGAAGTCATCATAAATCCAATGAATTAAGTGGAGGTCAAATACAACGTGTGGCTATTGCACGCGCCTTGGTGAATAACCCCTCTATTTTATTAGCGGATGAACCTACTGGAAACCTTGACTCTAAAACTTCAGTGGAAGTAATGGAGCTTTTTGGAAAAATACATTCTTCTGGTAATACGGTCATTTTAGTAACCCACGAGGAAGATATTGCTCATTATGCACATAGAGTAGTGCGTTTAAGAGACGGTAATGTGGAAACTGATATGCGGAATAAGAATGTTTCTCATTTCTAGCATTTCTATTTGAACTTTATTTTATTAGTTTTGTTAATATCAAAACCCCCGAATTCTTTTACAGATTTTTAAAGCTGGGTTTATATAAGCATTATGAAAATTTACACAAAAGCAGGCGATTTAGGCAGTACCTCATTAATTGGGGGTACCCGAGTTCCAAAAAGTCATATCCGTATTGAATCTTATGGTACTGTAGATGAGCTAAACTCTTTCATTGGTTTATTAAGCGATTTAGTAAGTGATATAGAAATTAAAACTGTTTTAAAAGAAGTACAG
>Ga0209499_1000404_pt1 | contig 32134 bp, 26 predicted proteins | sample C_130208_EF_Meta_FD_187306 | JGI IMG/M metagenome (GOLD analysis project Ga0209499, IMG submission 187306) | Freshwater microbial communities from Lake Croche, Canada to study carbon cycling - C_130208_EF_MetaG (SPAdes) (version 2) | ecosystem: Environmental > Aquatic > Freshwater > Lake... | reverse complement strand
TGCATCACCGATAAGACGATCTGAATCAGTAAAAGCAACATAGGAGGGAATACTACGAGCACCAGACTCGGAAGCAATAATCTCAACACGATCATTCTGCCAGAGACCCACGCAGCAATATGTAGTTGCCAAATCCATACCCGCGCAATACTTTCCGGTCTTCTTTACACCTGACATCCTATTGATTTTTAATCTATAGGATCTCTTTAAGATTCTTTTCTTTTAATTTTTTCACGCGTTTACCGGCGAATTTTTGGAACCCATTGCAATATCGCTATCATCAAGTTGTCCATTTTCCAGCCTCTTTTTCTTCTCAGTCATCTTCTGTTGCAGCACTTCACATAAGCGTAATTCTTTTAGGATAGGCGGCAGCAGACTTTGATTTTTAATTAGATCACCGTAGATTTTCTTTTTAAGATCATCGGGTACAGGAGCCATTGTCTCATTTACGGGACAAGAGTTCATAAATTCTTGCAGACCAGAATAATCTGCAAATCCCTCAACTCCGGCTTTCTTGCCATATCCACGAATATTTGGAGAAATCCATTTGAAAAGAACAATCGAAACTGTCTTAAGTTTTTTTAGAGAATCTTTCATAGACTTCTGAATTTCTAACCAGTCTTCTAAGGTTTCTGAACCATCTGTAAAACATTCTATTGTAATATCTGAACCTAGACAATCTTGACCGAGCGCTTTTGCTTTCTGTGCCTTCATTTGTTTCTGGGAAATTGCATTACGTTCAGGTTTTCCTTCATTAAATGCAGCCTGAATCTCTGCAGGACCTTTATCAGAAGGAATTACAACTTGACTATTAAGAACAGTTTCAAAATCAGCAGCGACACCTGTTTCAGTGAAAGTATCTAGGGCACAAATTCTGCCGCGGATTTCATTCACTGAAGTCTGAAATTTAGTGGATAGATCTAAACAGACTGAATAATTGGGTAAATCTTCAAATGATTCTTTTTGTCGGCATCCGGAATACATAACATATAAGACAACCCCTGCAAGAATTGCAAGAAAAATTGCGCCTAAAAAATAAATTCTTCTAAGTGTTGCTGGATCTAAACCCGGCATCCCTACTGAAATAAAATATTAAAAAAAGAACATGATAGATGGTAACTCCAAGGAATTGTTGCAGTCCATTAAATGTAATAAAACCAGAGCGATCACTATGTTGTCCTACTCCTTTACCAAATAATAAAGGTTTAATTGGAGATTGCTATGTAAGAAGGCCTGACCGTAATAATGTGTCAGAATCCCAGCGGATGTTAAGAGAACAATGTACAAAAGTAATAATTAATAAGAAATCAAAGACAGTTGTATCAGCAGTTCCTTTAGATGTTTCTGCCATACCGGCTACAGACTCTTTATCAGCATCTGCAAGAACATCTCAAACAAGAGATGCGGTTCTTTTGGCATTTGAGAATAATCCAGCGATGCGTTTCAATGAATTCCTTGGACCTCTTCCTCCGGCTAATCCCTGTCCACCTCCTTTTTTTAATGCAGGAGTTCCTAAACCTTCTGTTATTGGATGTGGTCCGGGAACTATTAAGCCATTTAATCCATAAAAAATCTTTTCTTATCATAGAAAATGGGTGTTCAGAATCTGGATGCAAGTGTTACAACTATGAAGCAGAGGGCTGCAACTCTTTTTAACTACAGAAAGGCGACCTTGGCTGCGTCTTTAAACCAGAATCCTGTTTTAGTTGTTTTACCCGAGCAGACTTCACAGATGAGTGGAGAAGTTATTCCTGCAAGACAGTATGGTGCCTTAGTTGTTCAGCAGTATGCTGACTTGAAATCAACTGGTAACTATCCGCTTAATGAAAGAAATCCGGGAGGCTGCTAAGCCCAGTCTGCTAAGCCCAGTCTGCTAAGCCCAGTCTGCTAAGCCCAGTCTTCTAACCCCAGCCTGCTAAAAGTTCCCTAATCTATCCGGATGCATTGCTACTTCAAGTAGTTCCTGTTTAATTCGCTGAGTTCTAGCAAGAATGCGACAAAACTTAATCCACATTTTTGTTTGAAATCTGCGTGCTACTAGCACCTGATTCCATTCAAATTCATCACCCAAGAAATTTTGATTAAGATTTAAGACAAAGCGTCTGGGTTCAGATTGCTTAATAATAGGTTCTTTAGTAATCCAGTTATATGATAAATTAATCGAGCAAATAACTGAATTTCTTGCAAGAGTTGTGTCAATGTCTGTGATTTGATTAAAGGATACATTTATAACTGTTAGACTAGATTGAATAAATGAAGGAAATGCAGTAAGTTTGTTTCTTGCAAAATCTACATGATGAACTTTTGGAGGCAGAGTAGGAAATTCTGTAAGTTGATTATGATTTAGATAAAGTTCTTCAAGATTGGGTGGCAGATCTGTGATCTTGGTTAGATTATTATAACCTAAATCTAGTCTTTTTAGTTTATGAAAATCTGTAAGAGATGGCATGTATTTTAGCCCACATGATGCGCTGAAAAGTGTTTCAAGATTCTTAGGTAGCATATTTGCAGGTATCTTAAGAATCTGATTATGATCAATTGCTAGAAACTGTAGAGATTCGGGCAATCTAATAGGAAAATGGTACAAAAGATTATTATTCAACCAAAGTTCTTTGAGCGGTGGTAGATTAATATCTAAGAATGCACTTTCATGAAGATAATTATATCCTAGATCAAGAACTTCAAGCATTTGGGGCCAGTCATCTGGAATTACAGTTATCAAATTCTTACGAGCATCAATCTTAAGAACATGACAATTAAGTTGTGGAATTGCGGTAATTTTATTTTCACGGATATTAATCTTATAGAATGTTTTTCCTGCAGGAATTTGAGGAAATTCTGTTAGGCAAGTATCGTTTAGTACAAGATTTTGCATCTTGATACCCGATAGTGGTGAACTGTAAGTTCAAATTTTAGCATCCCTTTTAGCATCCCATAAGTTCACCGCCCTTGCTGGCGCAGACCATTGACTTATCGGCATGGGTAAAACCTTCATGACTTGATCCACGGAGTGCTCCACGGCACATCCAGAAAAGCATAAGAGTTGTCAAGCAGTTAATCGTGATACTGAGAGCCAAGATAGCCGCAACAGTCATACTCTTGCCAACAATCTTAGCGATAGCATACGCTCCAGCAAAGAACTGGATTACTGCAAGGAAGTAAAAAAAATAGCAATAGTCATATGCCCAAGCGGGAGGCGTTGTTAAGGGAAGTTGCATTTCTAAATCAACCGCAGAAAAAATAAATTTATTGATTTTTTATTTATGTTTTATTTGTGTTTTTATTTAATTTTTAATTTGATCAGTTCATAGATTTACTTCGTGGAAGAAACAACCTTCTTAGGACCAGCCTTCTTAGGCTGACCAGCAGCAACAGGCTGAGTCTTCTTAGGCGGAGGCGGGACAGCCTCAACTACCTCATCTTCCTCATCATCCTCAGCCACTGAGTTCTGACGAGGCATCATACCTGAAGCGGCTGACTCTTCCTCATCATCATCCTCTACAAGGTTGCTGAAGCGATTAGAACCACCACCAGCACCACCCGTATTTGACCGTCCAGAAGGAGCCGGAGCAGACTCCTCCTCATCATCACGGAAGCCATAGCCACGGATGCGCTCAGGCAGAGACTCAACGCAGATCTGCTCAGCCTTCCAACTGGGACCGAACTTGGAGCCAGCAATCCAGATACCAGTGCACTGGATGATGCAGCGCATCTTAGTACCACGGACAAGGAGTTCCTCTACGGGAACACCCTCATAGCGCTTCTTCGCCTTATCATAGAAGTGCGTGGTGAAGACACCATCCTTCTGCTTGAGGGAGACCTTCGTGGTCGGAGGATACGGCTTGACACGACCCTCCTTATCGAGAGGGATCTTGACCATCGGCGTGTAGAAAGCCTTGATGACCTCCACACTCGGATTGGCAAGCTTGAACCAACTCTGCGCGTTCTCCATGGCTAGCTTAATCATTCGCGCATCAAAAGCCTGCGCGAACTCATAGAAAGCCTTCATCTTAGGATCAGTCTCCGCATCACGGAAAGATAGATCCACACTATACTTCGGATTCTTGCCATCCTTGTCGAACGTATTCATGCCATAAGGCAGCGTTACGACAGGAGTCTGGACCTGAACCCCATAACGAGTCTGACCACCAGGAGTCGCGTACTCCAGATTGACCATCTTCGCACCATTATCTAGCATCTTTAGCTGCTTTACAGACAGATTTCCACCAACAAATTCCTCAGGCTTGATTGCAACAGAACTCATTTCAACAACACAGTAATGCTTTTTAGTGGGCGCAAAACTCCGATCAAATTTTTTTGATTACTAAAAAAAGAGTATTTTATGCAGGATTTAAAATGGAACTTATCCAAGAGTGGACAATATGAGCCTCGGAAGCAGATTCAAATAACCAAGGAAAAGCCTCTGCCGCTTGAGAACTTACTTGTGTAAGAGCCGTTAAAATATACATTGCACCTAATACTTTATCTGACTGCTGAATTGCTGAAGAAACTAGTCTTTTCATAATATGACTATTAGATGTACGAATTGTAGAAATTTGCTGAATTGCAGTTATTCTCGTGATACCCCAATGAAATAGATTAGGAGTTGCTGGAACAATACGTTCTTTATCTTCCTGTGATAAACCTGCACGATGTGTCCAAATATCTAGCAGATGTAAATAAAAGAGTTTCTGTTGGCTTAGACTTAATGCAATAAACCATTCGGGATCTGCACCATATTCAAGTTGTTCCATTATGACAAAGATCTCAACTACTTTCATTTTCCATGTCTGCTCAGCAGTTATAGGCTGTGTAGGTGTCCATATTGTTGGCTTCTGTCTCAAGGTTAACCAATTAATAACTCTTTTAGCCTTGATAAGTGTAGAATCATAAATAGTTGAACGAGAATATGGATTCTTTGGAGGCTCATCTCCTGCTGACTGCATGAGCATATTAAAACTTCTAATATCAAAACCATAAACCTGATTTTCAGATAAATCTCTGTAAGAAAAGAAATAATTATTGGAGATATCTTTCATTTGGTCGGTGCTAAAGAAATCCTCTGAATTCACACATAATGATCTATCATAGAATGCAACACCATGCAAATGAATGTTACGATACCATTTTTTTTGTTTATACCATCTTTGAATTTTGAGTATTTGTGAAGAAAGTGAATTTAAAGATAAAGTCTCTGAAGTTGTTTCTGTTAGAGACCATCGGATAGCAGTCTTAATATGAAATCCGCAAAAATCTAAATCCGGTTTTGCAGTATTAGGGCATCTTTGTTCTGGATTCTTTTTACTACGGATGGAACAGCATTGTCCTGGCATTCCAATTCTATTTTATCTCTGCTAGTTTTATTTAAGAGGACTTGGTCCGATTTATCCGACCAAAAAAGTTGCAAAAAGACGTCTTTTTGGGTCAGTTTTTTTTTAATCAAATAAAAATTTGACGCCTTTTTTGCCTAGGTAGTAAATCATTCCGCGTTTAGAGATGTCCACTAAGTCCTCTGTCCCTAGTAATAACATGTCTGCTACCCCTGCAAAGAAGAGTAATGCCAAGGCTGCGAAGGCTGCCCCCGTCGCGTCCCCCGCTGCCCCTGTAGTTGTCCCGCCGCCCGCTCCGGTTGTCGCCCACACGGCGGCTGTTCACGGTAAGCAGGCTGCTGCGGCGCCTGTCGCGCCTGTCGTCCCCGTCGTAGTTGCCGCGCCGGTAGAGGTGGCTGTAGAGGAGGAGAGCGTAGTTGCCAACTTCGCTGGTCTCCTAACGAAGTTCAATGCGCTCCGCCTTGCGCTCAACGAGCTTGCCCCGGAGATGAAGAAGATGGAGAAGCAGGTTGCTCGCCTTGAGAAGAAGGCGGAGCGCCGCCGCCGCCGCAAGACGGGTGCCGATGGTGAGAAGAAGGCGAACCCGACGACGGTCTTCACCAAGCCGGTTGAGATCACGAAGGAACTTTGCGTGTTCCTCCAGCTTGCACCGGGCACGCAGATCAGCCGCTCTGATGTCACGCGTGGTGTAATGAAGTATGCCAAGGAGCACCAGCTAACGGACAAGCAGACGATCAAGCCGGATGCCACGCTCCGCAAGCTTCTTGGTCTTACGGAGAAGGATAACCTTACGATCCTCAACCTCCAGAAGTACCTCAAGGGTCACTACGTCAAGGCGGTTGTACCTACGGCTTAACACCGCAGGCTTATAATTATCCATAAATAAAACATAAATATTCCAATATTTTTTGTCTATCTAAGATATTCAAAAAATTTGAAATGTAAATTCTAAAAAACTGATACATAGGCAAACTGTTAACCGAAATGTCTGCATCCAGCAATATCGAAATGAAGATTCCTGTAATTGAGCAGAAGGTTGGGATCAAGGGATCCGATGTATATGACTCTACAGGATCAGCATTGCTGGATCTTTCTGTAATGCTTGTTCGCGGTCTATCCGAAGACAAGATCACTGCTGGAGTAGATGCAGTGCTTAAGCAGCCCAATACACTGGAAGACTTCTGCGTTCTAATCTTCCAGACCCGCAATATCCGTGGAGGTAAGGGTGAACGGACTCTAGCATATGAACTAATCAAGGCTCTTGCTAAGAAGCATTATCAACTAAGTCTTGATCTGCTTCCTCTTTTCAGCCACTATGGCTGCTGGCGTGACCTCTTCAAACTAGCGGAGACTAAGGAATTTACGTCTCATGTTGTAGATATTACTCTGCAGCAGTTTGCAAAGGATAAGGTTGCTATTGCTGAGAATAAGTCGGTGTCTCTTCTTGCAAAGTGGGCGCCGCGGGAGAAGACGCATAATGGACCTCTTGCAAAGATTCTAGCAAAGCGTCTCTTTCCTCTATTGCTAGTTCTTTCTGAGCAGATGAAGGCTTACCGTAAGATGCTTTCTGCACTAAACAAGCATCTTGAGACAGTGGAGGTTTTGATGTGCGATCAGCATTTTGCCGATATTGATCCAGCGCATGTTCCGGGTCGTGCTCTGCAGAAGTATCGCCGAGCCTTTCTCAATCAGCCCAGCACTTTTCAGAAGGGAAAGCATACTTCTCATCCGGGTCATGGTGTTCGCTCAGATGCTGCAGATCGTGTCGATGGAGCCACTCATTTCTTAGAGCATTTTGCAGCGGCTGCTAAGGGTGACGTTGTTCTCAAGGGTGCAAACACTGTATTCCCGCATGAGGTTGTCAAGGCTGTCTACGAGCAGGGAGGTTCGGAGGATGAACGCAATCTTCGTCTTGGACAGTGGGCTGCATTTGTAAAGAAGGCAAAGGAGTATAATGCCCTCAAGAACTGTCTTGCCATGTGTGACTTCAGTGGGTCCATGGATGGTCTTCCTAAGATGGTGTCTCTTGCACTTGGAATTCTAATTGCTGAAGTCTCGGGTTCTAACAAGATTCTGACCTTTGACTCTGTACCTCAGTGGCACGCCTTCAATCCTGTACACAACCTGTTTGAGAAGGTTGCTTCCATTGGTAACATTGGTCATGGTCTGAGTACTGATTTCCAGAAGGCGATGGATCTTGTGCTTTCTGACATTAAGCAGCGTCGTTGCCGACCGGAAGATGTACCAAAGGATCTTATTGTCTTTACGGATATGGGATGGGATCAGGCTTACTCTTCATCGGAAAAGTCTCATTACACAGATAACAGTTACAGGCACAATGTCAAGACGGAGGTCTGGCAGACGCATATTCAGATGATTCGGGAGAATTTCAAGAGGGCGGGAGAAGATCTTCATGGTGTGCCTTTCCAGCCTCCCCGCATTGTGATTTGGAATCTGCGGGCTTCGTATTCTGATTTTCATGCTAAGAGTGATGAGGAGGGTGTTGTCATGCTTTCTGGCTGGAGCCCGGCACTCTTCAAGGTTCTGCAGGAGAAGGGTGTTGAGGTGCTAACTCCGATGGCAGCGCTAAGGCTTCAGTTGAATGATCCGATGTATCAGCCTGTAAGGGATCTGTTTCACAAGTATGCAGACTCTTTGGATGCAGTCTACAGTCAGTGGGGCTGTTAAGCCCAGTCTGTTAAGCCCAGTCTGTTAAGCCCAGTCTGTTAAGCCTAGTTTCCTTTAAAAATTTGACTATAAAAAATATTTTTTAAGTTGATCAAGTTAGAATGTGTGAAGCACGTATCTATATTTCTCATCCTGCAACAGATACTTTCCGGGCAAAGCAATGTAAGTTTAAGGGAATTACAGATTTTCATGGAGTTCCTCTTTGTCGGTTGCATAGAAAGAGACTTATTTCTGGAAGAAAGTGGTTTGGATTTGTCTTTCAGCCGGAGCCGGAGATTCAAGTGACTCATGAAATGTGCGATGAACATAATTATTGGGGAAAGGCGATGTATTGGGAGCCGAAACCAGAATAGGTTGAGGCTACGAAACCAGAATAGGTTGAGGCTACGAAACCAGAATAGGTTGAGGTTACGAGGTTATGAAGGAATAATAAAATTACCTTCCCTCTTGTATCCAGCAGGAAGATATGTTTTTAGAAATGCACTATATGTCATATTTAATGCGTTCCAATCTATATCAGCATTTTGCAAGGAATACTGAAATCGTGTAAGATTAATCTTTTTTCCATCTTTTTGAAAATAATTACAAATCTTAAATTCATCTAAAAGATTTTTTATTTTCTTTCGCAAAACTTTTTTTTCTTCCTCCGCTAACTTTTTTTCCTCCAACAACTTTTTTTCTTCGGCAATTCTTCTTTCCGCAAGTTCAAGAGCAATTTTCTCTTTTCTTTCTTCTTCCTCTTTTTGTTCTATCAGACGAAGTTCCTTACCAATATCAATTACTTTATCATAAATTTTATCACTATTCTCATTTGCATTAAGAGAATCAATAATTAGCCAACAAATTTTTCCAGATTCTTGAACTTCTTTGCAAACTGGAATAAAATCAGAATCATTTGAGAAAATAATAAATCGCTGAACTGCAGGATTCCGATAAAGATCTTTCATAACTTCAATTACGAGTGAAATATCTGCAGAGTTCTTATCCCGAGTAACAGGTCTTTGACAAAGAATATATTTATGCTTGAGTCTTGTAAATTCATCTAATTTAGCAATATCACGAGTTGAAGCAAAGATTTTATAACATAGAATCTTTGTTCCTTGCAAGACAGTTCCTAGTAATTTATCATATTTCTGAAAAGGTATATTTTCATGATCAACATAAACTATAGCCGACATGCTTGAATCTTTCTTGTAAAGAAAAATAGAATCAATTTTATAACGAAATAGAAAGTAAGGATGCCTTCTGCACAAGTAATAATAAGACACCCCCAAAAGAATTTTCTTTTTCAGCAAAGAGCGGCTTCTGCAGGATTCCAAGTTCAGCAAGAAATAGACCGCAAAACAATTACAATTACACATTCAACTGCATTTGATTTAATGAATTTTCTTAAAGAATTTGAAGCACAATCATTTATAACATCATCAGTTGTTGCTCCAATGATAACACAGTATTCTGTTTATAGTTCTTTTGATCCTACAACAAATACTGTACTAACTCCTAACGTTTCAGCAACAATACCTCAAGGACAACGCAAGTGGTTCAAACCTACAGAGTATGCTTCTATTTACAAATTTCCAACTCCTAAAACGAATCCAATTGTTATTGGAGTAATATCTTTTGGTGGAGGATTAGTTGGACAACTATCATCGGGTATTCTAACAAATGGGGATGTGCAAGCATTTTGGACATCACTTGGAATTCCTGCAGAGAATCACCCAACAGTAGCAATGGTTTTTATAGATGGTGCAACAAATACTCCTTTACCAATTTCAAGTGGAACAAGTGAAAATACACTGGATGTTCAAATGATAGGAGCATGTTGTCCATCATCAAAACTAACAATTATTATTTATATTGCACCAAATTCACTCAATAGTTTTAAGAATGTTTTTAATTACGCATTAAATAATCCAATATCAGTAAATGGAATTTTAGTAAAACCATCTATTTTATCATGCTCATGGGGTGCTCCTGAAGTTTATTTTAGTAATATTCAATCCTATGATGATATCTTTGCTAGGGCTGTAATACAAGGAGTAAATATTTTTGTAGCAACCGGTGATTTTGGTTCATCTAATAATTTACCTGGGGCAAACTGTGACTTTCCATCTTCATCACCTAATGTAATTGCATGCGGTGGAACATCTCTAACATGTCCAAATTATACATATGATTCAGAAACAATAGAACTTTCATGGAAAGATGGTGGTGGAGGAATTTCAAAATATTTTACTAAACCAACTTATCAACAATCTATTACTGGAGATAATAGACATACTCCAGATCTTGCTCTAAATGCAGATCCGGCAACAGGAGTTCTTTTCTATGTTGGAGGACAGTACTATGTGTATGGAGGAACAAGTATTGTTGCGCCTGCAATGGCAGGTTATCTGGGTGCCTTAGGTTCTTCTATCGGATTTATTAATTTAAAACTTTATTTATCACCTTCTAGTTTTAATGATATATTAACTGGATCAAATGGAGATTACTTTGCTTTAACCGGATATGATAACACAACAGGACTTGGTAGCATTATTGGAGATAAATTAGGTCTTATGTTAACAAATCAAGCCCCTGTTACAAATATTACAGTTAATCCAACATCAATATCATTAGTTGTAGGAACTAGAGGGCAAATCACAGGCACAATTGAGCCTGTAGGAGCAATAAATACAGGAATACTTTGGGATTCTCTAAATCTACAGATTGCAACAGTTGATTCAACTGGTCTAATTACAGCAGTGAATGTAGGATCAACATATATTACAGCAATTTCTGCTGGAGATTCTACTAAAAGGACAGCCGCATTAGTAAATGTAACAGCACCAGTGATTCAAATTACTCTTGATAAACAATCTATGAATCTTACAGTTTCACAAACTGCTGTTCTAACTATGACAATAACACCTGCTACTGTTGTTAATAAGAATGTTGAATGGTCTTCATCTGATTCGAACATAGCATCTGTTGATGCGACTGGAATCGTAACTGGTGTAGGAAATGGTACTGCAATAATAAGTGTAAAATCTATACAAGCCAATTTAATAGCAACATGCTCTGTAACAATAACAACACCTGTACAGACTCTTACAATTTCACGAAACAAAGTTACCTTAGTTGTTGGAAAAGGAATTCAGTTGTTTTATTCTTTCTTTCCACAATCATCCACAAATCCTCGTGTAATTTGGACAAATTCAAATCCTCGTTCTGTACAATTATCAAATTCTGGATATATTAGTGGATTATCTGCTGGAAATGCAATAATTACGGCAACATCTATGGAAAATAAATCTCTGAATTCCTCTTGCCAAGTAATTATACTTGAAGAATCAATTTAGATTTTTTTTTAAACTGCCCAAAAAATTTGACCGGGGTTTTACCTAGCATTTAAAGTGGGCGCAAGAGATCTCTTTGTGAAGACTCCATACAGCAAAAAAGAATTTAATAATTCTGGAGTCTGCAGATAAAGAAGAATCAAAAGCATCCCAAAACAAAAGCATCAGACAAAAATCCCAAAGAACCCACAACCCACACCTCCAAAACCCAAAAGTAAATATTTAACATTTAAATATTTATACTGTAATTGAAAAGTAAGAAAATAAGAATCTGTAATTAAAGTTCCTTACAGCAAAAAATATTAATTAATATTTTACAGGAACTTGTGCCTTTTAAACTTTCGTTATTTATCAACTTATCTTTAGCCTGCGGTAACAAGTACGCAAAGATAGAGTGGTAAATAATGAAAGTTTAATTGTAAGAACTCAGAGGGGTTCATCCAGCATCACCCGTTAGTAACTATATAAGATTCCATACAGCAAATATCATAATATGATTTACTTGGAATCTGCTGAGACCCAAGCCTTTACGCTTGCATTCTTAGATCCTTGGCGCTATAGTCTAGTGGTCAGGACAGGAGGCTTTGAACCTCTTAACCCCGGTTCGATCCCGGGTAGCGCCTTATAGTTCGCAGTCTCTATTCAAAAGACTGCATAACTAGGATGTCCGAGTTGGTTAAGGAGGCAGGCTTAAGATCTGCTGTTGCAAAACGCATGGGTTCGAATCCCATTCCTAGTATTAAGTTGGTAGATCTTTAAAACTACCATATCCGATATAGTCTAGCGGTTAGGATAGGGCTCTTTCACAGCCTTGACCCGGGTTCGACTCCCGGTATCGGAATATAGTTTGTTGCTTCTATAAAAAGTAACTGGTGATCATAGATCCGTTGCCGACTGCTTTCGTCAAAGCACTCATAACACTCATAGTTCAGTGGTAGAATACAGGATTTCCAATCCTATGACGCGGGTCCGATTCCCGCTGAGTGTATAAAAAGTTCGCAGCCACTTTTCAAAAGGTTGCATCTAAAAGTTTTCATACAGCAAAAAATATGATTTAGTTAAATCAAACCCTGAAAACTGTGGATTCTTACAGCAAAAAAAAATAATTTCCTATTATTTTCAGAATCCAGAAAAACAACGAGGATGTCCGAGCGGTTAAGGAGGCAGATTCAAGACCTGCTGTTGAAAAACGCATGGGTTCGAATCCCATTCCTCGTAACGAGTTTCCTTGTTTTCTCAAAAAACATGGTGGTGGCAAGTGCGAATATTTCGCACGAGCGCCCCCACTCTGCTTAGCAGAGCGGTGGGAGGAGAACATTATTTCCTTTAAACCGGTTTAGCTCAGTTGGTAGTAGCGTGGGCCTTTTAAGCCCAATGTCGCGGGTTCGAGCCCCGCAATCGGTATTGAGTTGTTAATCTCATTAAAATTAACAAAGCCCATGTAGCGCAGTGGATAACGCGTCCGCCTTCTAAGCGGAAGATCGTGGGTTCGACCCCCACCATGGGTACTGCCGGAATAGCTCAGTGGTAGAGCACCAGCTTTGTAAGCTGTAGGTCCTGGGTTCAATCCCCAGTTTCGGCAAAAAGAGTTTGCAGATCTCATAAAAAACTGCTTTTTGCTCCTATAGCTCAGTTGGTAGAGCATTGATCTTATGAGTCAAGAGTCGTCAGTTCGAACCTGACTGGGAGCATCCTTTATAATATTTTTTATGAGGTCAGCATCTGATCTGATAAAAAAGTAAAATTTTTAATAACCTAATTCTCATGCAAGAAATACCTTAATTTCCTCCCCAACTTCACCAGATGCCAAATGCCGAGAAATCCAATCTGGCTCCACAGATCCACCTTTTGCCAATTTCTCTTGCTGATCTGGTCTGAGCAAATCATCCACACTTTTCCGACTGATATCCAATTCCTGCAAGGACAAACGAACATTTTCCCGTTTATCCTCGGAAAGACGCATCCGATTCATTAGAGTTTCTATGCTTCCACACAACTTATATCGCCTGTAAAGCAACCTAGAAGTATACTTACCAATTCCTGGTGCATAATCAGTTCCTAGTAAACAGACAAATTCCCGAAACTGTGATTCAGTTAAACCAATCTCAGCGCAAACAGATTCAAGATCTAAGTGATGAAAGACACACTCCTGCAAATTCTCAGATGAAGGTACAATTAGATGTTTAACACCTCGTGCCAGAAAATCATAATCAGTTGAGACTACAGCATCAATTTCACCCTTATATTCCATATATGCTAGAAGAGCATCCGCTTCACCCAAGGCATGAACAAATGGAGTTCCAGTTGCATACAAGAGTTGTTTCACTGCATCACGATCTTCAGCACGAATTTGAGGCACATTCTTGCGACTACTTTGAATTTTATCTTGAATGAGACACCTCTGCTCAGAACTCAAATCGTTATTCTCCAAGGCTGACTCTAATGCCGAACATAACTTATCAGTATCATCCCTTTGCTTCTTTCTTACAGCCATAATTTGTGCCTTCTCAGCAGGTGGACTTCCATCAAAGACAACAACAATTTTTATATCATTACGCTTACAATCTGCTAGAAAATGGGAAAGATTCAAGAGCAAAGGATATCCCATAGAACGGCTTCGATATAGCAAACAAAGTATATCTATACCAAGACGTTTTCCTTTCCATTTAGTCAAAGTTTCTCGTCTAATGATTTTAGCAGCAGACCAAAAGAGAAAGGAGTATAGACCACGGATACCCATAAAGTTTTTATGCTTCCTGTTTCTTAGCAAAAAAAGATATCAAATTTTTGCTTACTTCCATAGTGTTACAGTAAGAACAATCTTTTCGTCACTTTTCTGAACTTTAACTGTATCAAGAGGATTCATAATTTGGATATCGCCTTTAGGATAGTTAGGTGGAGGAGGCATTTCAACCTTTTTCTTTGTGTGTGCATACAGAATAAAACTTATTGCCATTAAGCAAATTGCAACAATATAACCAATAGACCAAGGTTCTTGAAAGACTACAATACATGCAAGAGATCCAAGCAGAGAACCAGTTGATTGCATGAACTCAAAGAAGAATGCATTTGAATACTTAATTGTTGCATATTTGAAATTCCTTGTAATCATTTTTAGTACAGGAAGAGCAATGCTAACACAGATAATAAGAAGTAGACCATTCTTATCTCGTGTTGCAGCATTAATATCTATAGACCAATGTGTAATTTCTTTACTAAAAGTTGCATAAACAATAATAAGCATGGATGCAATAATGCTTGACATAATTGACATTTCAACCATGCGAATGTCATAATTATCCCATGTTGGTTGAATATATTCTTGAGTTACATTCATTAGTCCAAGAAGAAATGCCGCAAACAATGCAGTGGTTATTCCTATCTTAAAATCAGAACCCTTCATTTCTTCTTGATCTGTGAAAAGAATAACAAAACTAATACTAAATGCTGATGCAAGACAGAACGCTGCAGCAGAAAGATGCCATAAAGTAAATGTCTTTGCAAGAATAAATTTGCTTAACACAATATTGAAGAAAATACTTGTGCTAATCAACAGAGAAAATACACTACCAGGTAAAACTGTAAGACTTATATTTCGTAGCAGAGTAAGACCAAAGAGTAGGCATCCTAACAGGATATTTTGTGTCCAATATTGTTCTTTAAGCCGGCACCTTTCTTTCCATTGATATATGTAGACTGGTAAGAGAAAGACCCACATTTGATTACTTAGGAATGCAGTATATGTTGGAAGAGTAAGAGGTACAGAATTATAATTTAAACTCTTAACTGCCACCGTCTCTCCCGCAGAAGAGATTGAATAAATTAGTCCATAGATGACTGCAAGCATTTCAGTGGTCGTAGTACTGACAACAAAAAGATTCAAATTTTTGATTACTAAGAAGTCAAAAGAACCTGTGAAATATCTAAGAAGATGGACTCTAAGAGAAGAGGTGTACGATAAGAAGCAGAACCTGCAAGAGATCCAATAATTTTCAAACATTGTAAAAATCTCTTTTCTGTAATTTTTCCACTCAGATAAAATTCAGATAATCCTTGAAACAAAAGTTCAATAGATTCAAGAGTACTCAAGTTCAATCCTAACAAACTATAAACAATTTCCCTAGTCCAAGTTACAATCTCAATATCGGGTGGTCTTCCCGATTTCTCCTCTTCAACAATTGTATCAATAATGCTACGCATGTAAGGAAGCATTGGATGTGCAAGAGACTTTGGTAACTTGGGTGATTGAATCTTAACAAATAGATCTTCTAAAAATGAGATTGCGGGATTCATTTCACGAGCAGATAACCAAATGCAAGTAGTTGTATTAGATCCCATACAGAATTGTTCTAGAGTTGCACGAATCCTAATAGCAGTAGAAAGAGACATTGCATGCGCTCTTCGGATTACTAGAAGTCGTTGTTTACCATAAAAATTCTGAACAACGTCAGCATGCTGAGTTAACCTTAACAAGAGTTCGGGCAAAATTTGCTTTTCTTGCATAGAAAAATCAGTAATATCTATTTCAATATGTGTTGGTGCAATAATAATACGTGCTTTATAATCATCATGCATTTGTAACTCTTTAACTTCAAAAGAAAACCCATTTAATTCAGATTCGGGAACTCCGGCTGCTCGGCGGATCTTTTCTAACTTTCCAGTGCCCCCTAAACCGAGCCATAAAATAGGTAAATTAGTCTTTCTAATTCCTTGCATTTAATACGGCTTAAATAACTTAGTCTATTATTCTCTAAATATGGAGTGCGCCATTCCATGGCAAAGTTTTGAGCCATCTAAATGTCAACTTGGACAAAAACAACAGAATAAAAGATATCCCACAGCGGAATATATTTCAGTCTCATATAAAGATTCTATGGTGGAGATGCCTTCTTTTCAAATTGTATCACCTTGGTTGACCAAACCCAATTCATGCACAACTTCAGAGATTATTGAAATTGGATGGTGTGTATCAGAACACCCCTTCTTTCAGAAGTTAAAAATGCTCCATGATCATATGAAAAATAGTCTTTTGATAAACAAGATTAAATTAAATTCAAATCCGTATCTGTTATCCATTTATTTGGACAAGACTAAGACTGTTGTAAGAGATTTGAATAAGAATGAAGAAATTTTACTAACAGATGATATTTTGATGAATCCGGTACAGCAATACAAATTATGTATTCGTCTTGCTGGAATTCATGTTCAACATGGTTCGGCTAATTATAGATTTAAGTGCGTGGGCATTCTACTGCGTTAAGAACCTAGGATGAAAGCAATGATTTCTTAGCATCATGGACAGATGCAGCACCTGCTAGAGCAGCAAACAGAGATAAAGGAAACAAGAAAACGTGGGTAACAAAACTAAGCAAATATAACATAGTTGTTGTATCACCAGGTACTAACTGAGTAACCGAGAAATGAATAATCATTCCTGCAAGAAGAGTTATGATGCCAATCCACATGAGAACAGCAGACACATTTCCTTCACTTAATTTTGGAACCTGACTTGCTAGAATCGTGAAGACTATAAATAAGATTATAGCAATTATAAATACGACTGCAGCAGTAGTATTATCCATCCCTATTTTACCCTAAGATTTATGAAGAAAGAACTTTCTTTGCATCAGCGACTGAAGCAGCGGCTCCGACAGCACCGAAGAGAGCCAAAGGTAAACAGACAACATGAGTAATAAAGACACACCACATGAGTACATTTGTTGCATGAGATGGAACAAAATGCGCTACTGCAAAGAACATGAAGACACCCAAGAAAAAGCAAATTGTTAGAGCAGTAATCAAGTTTTGAGCAATAGGTCCATCATAGATAGTTGGGATCTGAGCAACAATAACCATATAAATGATTGCTGTTGTTAATGCGGCTAATGAGTAGACTGCAGCACTAATACCCTCCATTCCTAGAGTATGGTTAGGAATCAATCTGCGATTTTACGAAAAAAAGAACATAGACAATAAAAATAAATGAGATAATATACATCCAAGGCAAGTAAAATCCGCCAATTGCTCCGAGTGATGTTCCAAGTGCAAACATTAGAAAAATTGGGAATAAATAATCCCAGAAACCTGATAATGTATCATCATTTGACATTCTTCCCTGAAACGGTCTTACAAAATAAAAAACCCGCTGATAAACAAGATGAAAGCCTCATTATTAACATGTAATCCAGGGACTGTAAAAGACACACGTGATACTTGCTTACCGAAAGCAATGATTTCTCGTCTTGTAAAAGAGTGGAATACAAGACATCCTGAAAAACATGTACCAGCATCTGAGAATAAAATGGAACAGTGGAATAACTTGAGACGTGAAATGGTAACATGCGATACAGAATTCTGCGCAGTTAAGAAATTAGTTGATCCTAAAGAAAAGAAGGAATTTCAAAAATTTTTTCGTCCAGAAGCGCCGAGTGAATGGAAAAAGGATCCCGATGCCTGGCTTTCTACCGATGATATTGAGGATGTGATGGAACAATATGAAGATGCATTTCCAACCTTTGAATTTATTGGTCCCGTTCCGATTGATTTTGATAAAAAATCACCTGTTCCTTCATGGGGTGATTGTATTGTAGATGAAATGTGCAAATTGGATTTGCGCAAGATGAAATCAAAAGGAACAGAAAAAATAGGAATCTGTTTCAATTTTGATCCTCATGATAAATCGGGGTCTCATTGGGTAGCAGCGATGCTAGATCTCAAACAGGATACTGCTTATTATTATGACAGTTATGGAAAGGGACCACCTGAAGAAATTAATAGATTTTTGGAGAGATGCAAGCAGCAGGGAATTAAGAAAATTCTTTTCAATGACATACGTCATCAACGTAAAATGAGTGAATGTGGAATGTATTCTATTTATTTTATGGTAGCCATGCTTTTTGGCAAATCATTTTCTGAGATATGTTTGGATGAGTTAACTGATAGACGTATGCTTTTGTTACGTAAGATATTCTTCAGCAATGAAAGTGTTACGAAAGAAGAATTAAATGAGGCATTTCAATGGTTCCGTTAAGGTAAGAGCCTAAGAAAGAAATCCAAAGGAAAAGTAATGAACAGAGGTCAACCACAGCAATCTTTTCCCCAACCTTCTGATTTTTTAAAACAGGGAAATTATGATGCACTTCTCAATTATACTCGTAAGAGTATTGCAGATTCCCAAGGAGAACTAACTGATAAGACTGATAAACGTCTTCAGAGTGTTTTAAATCACTATATGAAAGAGGTTGTCAAGCAGAATCCGGGTAAGAAAATTCAGGAATTAAATCGCGAAACAATACGTGAAACCCTGACAAGTATGGAAGGATGGCTCAGAAGAGGTGGAGAATCCGTACCTACAAATGGTGATATGTACAGACAACCTGAGAATGAGCGTTTATATTCTAATGTCGGAACTCAACTTGCATCCCAGCAAAAGGAACGTAGTCTAGTTGTTGGAGCACCCGTTATAAAGCCCGACTTTCGCGACAAAGTGGAAGAAGATGTGATTGATCCGATGGCGCTCTTTGAGAAGGCGCGTCTTGCCCGTGAAAAGGAAGGAATGATGAAACCTGCATCTAAGCCAGATCTAGTCTTAAGAGATGATTCTCCTGAGTACAAGGTTCCGCAGAATTTACCTCAGGATGTTATCATCAGACAACAGGATGTAACAAAGTACAAGGAAGTTGAATATAATATTTTCTTAAACTCTGGTGACCGTAATTGGATACTAAATACTACAGAAAATCGTTATGAGTTTAGCATTAATTTTAATGTGGCAAATAATGCAAATACATTTCCGATGTCACCTTCAGTGCAGGAGCGTTTCCGCAATATTGTTCGTATTGAGACAGTAAAGGTAGTCGTTCCACTGGAGTCACTTGAGACAATTGTGCAAGTAGGAACTGGTCCTGCATATACAACAAATCCTATTGTATCAGCGCTTTCATATCAGTATGTTGCTCTGAGAATTGCGGAACTTAATACGAATGGTTTTGGCACGAATTCAAAGTTAGATAATAGTTTTGCCATCATGCACCAAGATACACAGTGGGTATCCGATTCCTCAGCCGCATCAGCAAATAGAGGATATGCTTCTTTAACACCGAAGTATCTGAAGTGCCAGAAAATTTATGCGCCAACTCCTCTTGGTTCCTTGCAGAAGTTATCAATCAGAATTGAGAATCCTACGGGATCAACTCTATCAACCACATCTGATGTGCAAGGAATCACACAGATTGTGTTTAGTTCTGACTTGAAGGCTTATACAGCAAATAATTCACAGTCAACTCTGTATATAACAGCGCCTGCAACTCAGGCTACTCCCGGAACAGTAACGACTTCAAATGCAACAACAAATGAGTACGTATTTATAAGATGCACAAATTGGTTTTCAAAGTGGCAGGTGAATTATCCTGACAAGATTGTTATCAGTAATTTTGTAGTTGGTGGAACTGCTAATGGTGCCTCTATTGATTTCACAAATTGGCTTACAAGATCCGAAGGTCACTATGTAGTTGGTCTAGCCTTTAGTAGTGGCGCTTCCGGAGATATAGTAACAGATGGACAGAATGTAAATGGATTTTCAAACTGGATCATTATAAAGAATCGTTTTAATGATCCAACTCTTACTGCATCGTATAGATATCCAAGTGTTGCTGCAGTTCCGTATTTGACAAGACAGTATTTTGGTGGCTCAGTTACTGCTGAAATTGCTTTAGGAGCAGTACTCTATGGATCAACAAGTAACCAAGTTACTGCAACAACAAATGCAGCACTTCTAAACTTGAATCACCAGACACACATTGTTCTTCGTGTAGTTTGCAGAGAAATGGATGGTGCGAGCAATCTCCGACCGGATAATACGAACTAAATCAAAAAAATAAGAAATTAATAAAAATAAATAAAATTAAGTTTCCTAGCAGTGTTTGCTTCTAGGAATTTTAATTACATACGATAGAGAGACTATGAAATTTCAGGTCATGTTAACACTCCTGGGAGTTTTGTTTATTGTAATTGCTTTCTCTTTTTTCCTAAAAAGGAAGGTTGAACATTTCGCAGATACACCTGATTCTGGAAGACTCCGTGATTATAAGAATCTTGATAAGGATCTTACAAATGCAGATGCTCGGCGCTACAACTATGTTAGTGATGGCATGAACGATTTTCTTGGTGGCTTTTTTAACCCCCAAAGAAATAATGAGCCTGTTATCACAAAGCAGATTCAAGATGCAGTAAATAATGTGCAAGTTGTTGGATCAACAAAGACTGAAAGTGGAAATTACTTGCAACCCACTCAGGATAAAAATACACATATGCCACCCTCATATGTGTTAGATATTATCCGAGCATGCGAAGTTCAAAAGATCAATATTTTTAATTTGTCTGATTCTGAAATTTCAAGCACTTGTTCGAAGCTAGACGATCCTAATAATGCTCAATGTGGTTTCTGTCTTAAGGCTGGAACCGATAGTAAAGGAAATAAACAAGTAGGTGGTCTTTATTTTAGTTCTTATGATAAACAAAATGGAAATACCTTGCAGGCAAATGTAAATGAGTCCCAACGTAGATTTGCACCTTCAGTTGGTCTCTGTGAAACTAATAATTTCGTAACATCTCGTACTAGATGTATTAAACGAATCAATGAGATTTTATGCGAAGCAAGAGGTGGACTTCCGCAAAGAAGTCCTGATGTAAGTAATGGTTGCGGACAATGTGCCAACCAAGGACTTTTATTCATGTACAATGGTGATAAAACCCGTACTTTTGATGCAATCCTACATTTAATTGTAGATGGTCCAATTTATATTACAATGAGCCCCCGTAATTCAGCAACTGCGAATCAATCTGTAGACAATATGAATAAGGGATTAAGATATATAAGTTTTATTTTTTCAGGTGTGACTGAAAATGATAACTTTAGCATAAATAATCAAGGAAACGTGAATAATATTCTAGCAGGTCAGTGGTCAAATCGTACTGGATCACGTTCTCTACCCTTTTATGAATCACTAACAGATAAAAATAGTGTTTTTATTGGCGGAAATATAAATAGTGCATTAATTCAGCAAACAATTAAGGCTTCTGATTTAGCAAATTTCAATGTTGGAACTTTAACAATAAAATCATCACGAGTTGGTGCATCCGAAGCCAATTTTCCTGCAGGAACTGGAAATGGAGGCAAGTTTAGTATCAATGCATCAATACCTGGATACTTAGGGGAACCTCTTTACGACGATGATGCAGCGATCTGCCCAACTGGAGGTATTTTAGGAACAAGCTCTTCAATGATTCTAAATAAGTCAAATCCCTGCTACTCTGAAGATCCGAATGCGCCCTTTTCACAAGTTTGTTTAGCAAACTTATTTGCTGCAGCGGGCGGTAATACATTTGGACAAGGATATCCTGTAAATAAAACCAAGGCAACGAACTTATGTACCGATGCGGGAACAAGTACTGATATGAATAAAATTATGGCGTTTCTAAATGGAAAATATGCAATTGCTACAACTGGTACTGATACAAACGGTAATGCTCTTAATTTAGATATTGTTAATGCAGCATCAATGTATATGTTAGGAATTAATATTACGAATCCTTGCGATATTAATACCAATGAGGGTCCTTTATCTGTTCCCTGCTTGCAGTTATTATATGATAATAATGGTGATAAATATGGTAAGACATATACAAATTCATTCGGCGCCTTTACATCATTCTGTAATAAGAAGGGTACCGCATCACCAACAAATGTCAATGGAACGGTGAATGCAGCAGCAGTAAAGAAAGCATTGGCTGCAATTCCCACACCTCCTCCGGGTCAGAAAAATTCATCCACTGCAGTTCAATATGTCCAGCAATATTTCAGTAAAATTCACGCACAGGCAAATATGAGTGCAAATGCTTCAAATTCTGAAATAGTCATGAGTGGTCTAGCAGGATGCTATGGTATTAATGTTCCTAATCAATCACCGGCGCAGACTGCATGCGATCAGAATCAATTGGCATTATATGATGTTGCTCAACAGAATACAACAAATTCCGGTGCAATGCGTGTTGTTTTCCCGAATATTCAGACGATGGGTCCTATGGCAGATGTAAACTTAGTCATGGTTAGAAATAATGGAAGCCAAGTTACTGTAAATGATAATACAATTAAAATCACAGCCTACTCTGAACCTGGTGTATGGACAAATATTTCATGCAGGAATACAACTGCTATCAATTTCTGGATAAAGGTTAGCAATCCTCCAGTATACACTACTTACAATTTCTTTTTGGCTGATTTCAGACCGGCACTACAAGATACTTATTTATGGTCAGCAGGTGAAGGAACATATGGTTCATTCTGGCAGATTGGTGGTAAGGATACAGGCAATCAAATCTTTATAGATGGAGCAGTCAAAAAGACATGGAAGAGCATCATTGATAATAAGTGGCATTTAGTTACAATTAACTTAGCCAAACCGTATACAGGTCTCTTAAATTTATTTAGTGCAAATAATGGATGGGGCGTAATGAATTGTGAATTTGGACCGATTGGAATTTATCAGCAGACAAGAACACAGAATGAAATTACAGCCGATTATAATGCAAGACCTACATGGGCTCAAACACCTAATTTCCTTGGTTATTTCTACCAAGGATGCTTTGGTGATTCATGGAATCGTGCTATACCAAACTATAGTGGTCAAGTTGGATCAGTTGCTCAATGCGCGCAGATTGCTAAGAATATGAATATGAACTGCTTTGGAGTACAATACTATGGAGAGTGCTGGACTGCAAACTATCCAAATCAAGATTATGCAAGATATGGTGCTTTAAGTTCATGCCCGCCTCTAGGTGGTGGATGGAATAACCAAGTTTATTTCAATACAGAAATGCAAGTCGTTGGCGTCCCTTGCAAGGTTCTTGGTTATTATGGAATGGGTCCTTGGGGTTCCGGTGCCAATTTTGCAGATCGTGGAGCACAATGGATTTGGGATGATCAGAATGCAGCGGCAAATGCAGCAACTGGCAAATGGATGAATTTCACCAGACAGGTTAATATAGATGTTCCATGCTATGCTATCTTTCATCTTATCGTCGATAATGAAGGTGAACTCTTTATCAATAATGTATCGAAAGGAGCAATTGCTGGAGGCGGATGGGGAACACCAAATTATAGTAAAATAAAAGTACAATTAGCAACAGGTGAAAATAATATTAGAATCAGATCAATGAATGCAGGTGGACCTGCTGGTTTAGTTGGTTCATTAATAAGAGCAGATGGTGTTGTTCTTACCCGCACGGATAGAACATGGAGTGTAACTTATTAGACCCTGGCTCATAATCAATTATAACCTAGAAGAAAACTTTCTTTGAAAAAAAGCAAGTTCCCTTTTAGAGTGGTATGTCTTCGGAATATACAAGATTTCTGCTAATAATGTTTGTTTTGACCGCACTTTGCGTGGGTCTTTGGACTCTACAATATATGGCTGATACAGAATCGGTTAGTGAAAATTTTATGAATGATCAAAAATTTGCAACGCAAGTTGATTTTATTAACAAACAAGTTGCAAAGGCACGAATGGGTGATGCTGCAATGGATATTCCAACAAACCCTAATCCTAAGAATCAAATTATTAAGCCTAATGCTTCTGAAGTTAGAAAAGCGGTAGAAGATATTGATTTATTCACACAAAGACAAGAGCCTAACACTCAAGATTGGTATACTGATGTTTTTAATTCCCCAATTTATAAGGCTGATCAAAAATGCCGTGCAATTACATCAGTATATGATTTACCTTCAGATGCTACTAAACAAAGAATTGATTGTGGATGGATGTTTAATCCTAATGGCAAAAGTGCCTCTGTGCTTTGCTCTGTAGCCGGTCCTATTTTCAACTTTTCACGCATGGATTATCCATCAGATTCATATGATTTTACCTGGAGTAAGACTGCTGCAATTCAAAAGGAGGAGGAAAAAATATGCAATCAGACTACAAATTGCGAACTCTTAGATCCTGGAAAGGGTTGCGGTTTCTGCCCTGCTCTTGGAAGAGCAGTTCCTTCATTTAATGATGGAACATCAAAATACAGAGGATCATCTCAATGCCCTAACTTAGCAGTTATGGATCCTCAAAAATGCTTTTTACCTGTATCTCAAGGTGGTGGTGGTGTATCTCAAGGAGGTGGTGCATGCACACCTGGTCAAGATGGTCGTTTAAGCAAGGCATGTTTAACAGCATTAGCAAAGCAGGCTGGATGCACAGATCAAGGAACAATTGTACAAGCACTTAAAGATTCCTCCAACCCTCAATATGCAAGCGGTAAAGTCAGAGAAATTACATCTGTCTTGCAGAGTTACAATTTTGCTATACCAAGTGGTATCTTGGATGCAGGTCAAGTTTCTGTTGCGGATGCATTAATGTCATACGGACAAATGTCTTTGCAGTCAACTGGAAATCCTAATCTACGTATCCGTGGCGCAACTGGTAACCTTTGTTATGGCAAACCTTTTGATGAATGTAGTTACGATGATTCAGATACAAATACATTTACTTTAACATGTTTACAAAAATTGTTTTTTAATGCTGGATGTCAAAGCAGAGGATCTGAATTCCCTACAGATGCTAATTTACAAACATACCGTTCACAGAATTGGGGAACAATTAAAAAGAATTTGAATGCACTTGTTGACAGAATGACAAATAAGGGTGCCAAATTCTCAGCCGCTGATCAAAAAGATGCCATTAAACGTTGCATTGGAGTACAATTGCGCAGACGTTTGACAACATACTGTAATGAACTTGGTATATCAATCAAAATCTATTTTATGGAAAATGGACAGTTAAATTTCTTTGGTCGTTACATTGTTACAAATGAGTTTTTCTTGCTTAGAAATGATGCTACTTTCTGGGACTCATTAATTGTATTCAATTCACAACTTACTCAAAACAAGAATATTATATTACGAATTGAAACAAATATTAATCCTAATGCTCAATCAACATTAAATTATGTAAGAACTGGAAATATTAATGATGAAATTTTTTATAATGATAAAAGAATTGCAGCAAGAAATGGTGATTTTATATCACAGGATGCAATTTCTGGTCTTGATGTAACTCCTAATAATCAACAAAATCAGAAGTTACGCTTTAATGTAAGTCTAACACCAGATCAATATAATCAGCGCTCATCAATTTGGTATATGGCAGATGGTGCAAATAACCAACCTGATATTAATATATGCCGTTTACCGATTGAACGTCGTAGCCCTTTGATTAACATTGTAATGAACCAAGGTGATGTCAGTGATATTGCTGGAACTGTGGAAATTACTACTAGAAATTTAAGTCCTACAACATTTGGTGGTGAATCTTGCACTCTCTTTAATGGAGATGCATGGATCCAGATCCCTGCTGCATTAAGACCTCGTGCTTTCCGCTCATATACATGCAAGATCTGGCTTTCAAATCCTGGTGTGTTTCCTCGTGTGTGGTCATTCTCCGCGGGTAGACAAATTCAATACTGGTACTTTAACTGGTGGTGGTGGAACGGCGCAGGATGGGGATGGCAGTTAGCCTCTTATTATGCTCGTGATTATGGTAATTCAGCAATTGCTATTGGTGTTGAAATGGCACATTCTGGAACTGGTATCTTTACACAAATCAAGAATCCTAATGCAACGGGTGGACCGGGTGGAGATATCCCTATGAATACTTGGAAGCACGTTACTACAATAATGAGCAGTGACTATACAACTGCGACCACATATATTGATGGAAATCTTATTGGAACTTCAGCCGCTACAAGCAATCCTGATATAATGACAAATGATAACTATATTGGATTTGCATTCCCGGGTGAAACTACACCTTTTAGAGGTGGTATGCAGTGGTTCCGCGCGTTTGACTATCCTTTGACCGCGGAAGATATTGCTGAAGATATGGATGATGACTGGTAAAGCACTGGTAAACACGACGAAGTCGTGTGTCCACCCCTAATCAGCCTAGGGCTGATTTAGTGGGTAAACACGACAAAGTTGAGCGACTACTGCATGCTTTCAAACACGTTTAATTTTTAGAAATTTGATTTTTAAAAATTAACCTTTTATCATTTAAAATACCCAATAAATATATATGAATTATTGTATTGTAGTAGCAAGATATAATGAAGATGTAGAATGGACTAAAAATTTTTCAAATATAATTATTTACAATAAAGGAAATCCATTAACAGATTATAATCAAATCTTATTGAATAATTTTGGTAGAGAAGGTCATACATATTATAAACATATTTATGATAATTATGATAATTTGGCAGATTATACTATTTTTTTACAAGGAAATCCGTTTGACCATTCACCAAATTTAATATCTAATTTGAATAATTATATTAATAATAAAGATTTGAATATTGATTTTGAATTTTTAAGTGAACTAATTCCAACTTGTAATTTAATAAATTGTTCTTATCATGCAGGATTACCCTTAAAAGAAACTTATGAAAAATTATTTGGTGAAACAAAAGAAAACATGGAATTTCAATTTGGTTCGGGTGCTCAATTTATTGTATCAAAAAAAAAAATCTTACAAAGACCAAAGGAGTTCTACTTAAAAATTATTGAAATGTTAGATAAAGATGTTAATCCAATTGAAGGCTATGTTATAGAAAGATTTCAGAAATTAATATTTAATTAATACTTAATTATAACATAGCAAAATCCAACTTCTTAATTATAATTGTGAAAGGTAGCAGATTTTCCTTTTTCCATTCTTCGGCTCCACAAAAATCTGGTTCCCTATGTCCATATTCCCAAATACCATACGGTTCTAGCAAATGAATTGGATAAGTCTCTAGAACTAACTGCTTATCTTCTTCTGCTGAACCCTTCAGCCCATCATAATCAAATCTCTTAAATGCAAGAACAATTGCCTTAATTTCATCCGGTACAATCGGCTTCCAGTGACAATAAAGAAGTAGCCAATTTAATGCCAATTCTCTTATTGCTTTTTGAGACCAAAGTAATCTATGCAAAGCAATTCCAACTTCTTCTCCAGTCATTGTCAACTCAGCATATTCATGAATCCGTAAAGCAGTTGACATATACTCCGACTTCATTAAACTTGTATATGTTCTTCCTTTTCCCATTTTATTATTCATAATTTCCTTCTTTCCAGTCTGCATTAAATAATTTGACAAGGGTGTTAGTAAAGTTGCATCCCAAATAGAATGCTGCTGACAGAGTTCCTTATTTCCTCTGTTAGAATCATGCAAGGAAGGATTAATCCAATATATATAGTGAATAATACAATCAAATAATGTATTATAAGGATAATCTTCCATCCTTGTTTGGAAGGCACGGGGTCTAAAGAACCAATCAATTGAATCAATCTGATTATACACTACATGCAAGATAACACTACATCCCGCTTGAGAAGGAGGAAAGATTTGTCTGCAAAATTCTTCGGTCATATATTATTACTGCAAAACAAGGCTTTAGACCTATGACATTTCAAATGTAATATCTGCATTCATTACTACAATACCTGTACCAGACCAATGACCATATTTAGACACATCATACTTTGTGTCTTTTATGCTTCTCCAAACTCTACTCATACTTTCTTTAACAACAGGATCAGGATGATTTGTGATATCATCCATTAGAACTATACCACTGAATTTAAATTGTTGTAATCTTTGGAGAATTTTGCGTTCAACTACTTCTAAGTGATCAATATCAATCATTACAATCTTAACTCCTTGCAGGAATTCTTCATTCAAATCATCTAATACATTTTTGATATTAAAGGTAATATTATGTTTTGTACGGATCTTATGATTATCTGGAATTGATTTGTTAATATCATAACTTTTTACTTTATTTGTATCATTATGCGAAAGAGCAATTGCACTTCTTCCATCTAGAGTACCAATATCCAAAATTGTTGTATTATCAAAAAATGTAGATAAATAAGAATATAATCTATATTCCTGCTTTCCAGAATTTTCTTCATATAAATCTTTTGAAACTAAAAATTCTTGATTTTTAAGAGGAAACTTATCAAGAATCTCATTTGAAATTGGAATAATCATATTCAATTACCTTTAATTTTTATTCAATTAATAAACGAATGAATTGTAATCCCTAATAATTTCTTTTTACCCTTATGTTTTATACACATTAAAAATACCAGAAATTCTGGATTTTTTAAATTGTGATCGTTTGTTATTTGATTTAAAATTTTTCCAAGATTTTTCTTTTTTGTTTCCTTCATTATTATATTTTAGTTAAATCAATTTAAATAGGTTTGTTTAAACCTTCTTGCTGCTGTGCTTCTTGCGCCGCTGCATTTGCTTCTAGCGCTTCTTCAACATTTGCTTCCGCTCCCTCAGACTCTGTCGAGGCTTCTTGTACGGCATTAAGTTGAGGTTGTACTTCCTCAGACTTCGTCAAGACTTCCGGTACTCTCGTTTCAACGGCTCCACTCAATCCCGGCGGTAAAGATGCTTCACTAGGTTCAGCAACCTCTTTTTCAAAAGTTGGTTTGCTGTTAGAAGCCAGTTGAGGAACAACTTCTGCATCAGCAGTTCTAAATGTAGATGATGATGCTGCAATATCTACACGATAATCCGGATCATACAAGAATAGAGGTCCACCAGAACGGATCACAAAACATGATTTAGATCCATGCTCCAATGCATTCAACATGCAATCAATCGCCGAGTCCTTCATAATTTCGAACATCTGCTCATTCAACTTTCTCTTTGTCAACATCAATGTATAAATAATCTCATCTGTTGTCATTCCCTTATCATGAACAAAGATTGACTCATCCACCTTTCTATCACGCTTTGCTACTTCCGAGAAACGCATCAAATACGTGAACACATCAACTGTTCTTTCTGCAAGAGGCAAATCCTTGTGTGAACAAATTCTGATTGCACGACCTTGTACCTGCTCTAAACGAACATAGTTCCAAAAAGGTTCCATAATATGAACCTGTCGCACATTCTTGAGCGAAATACCTTCCGCACCAGACTGTGTTATCATGAACATTCTGCAAATCTTGCCCGTAAAATTATTTGGCTGCCCACCCGCCAACCAACGCAGATCTTTCTTCAAACTAGCAGGAAGTTTTTTGATATCCCAATTGAAAATATCACGCAAGATTTCACGCTTATCCTGTGCATCATCGCCAGAATATAAGATAAAACGTTCCTTACCTTTATTCTCCGGTGCCTTTAGAGCATCTGCTAGAACCCACTCAGTTCCTTCCTTCTTGATATCAAGACGAACATAACCGGGATTAGTCTGGTATTCACAGGCAATTCCAAAGATACCTAATCCTTCAAGAGTCTTGAAGTTTGAATAGATAAGTGCAGGTCCTTTACTCTGATGAACCTTTTCAAGAATTGCAGCATATTTGGGTGAATACTCTGACAACTTTTCGGGAACAAAGATTTCTGCTGCTCTTGCCCTCAAAGCATCCAAACTTGCTTGAACTTGTTCTCCATATTCCATAGTTGCTTGAGTAATTTCTCTATCTAGCAGAGCAGTTGCCTGCTTCGCAACTGCTCTTTGCTCTTCTTCTTCCTTAGTATCTTCCTCAGAAAGAAAACCTTCTAACTTTGCTGCACGCGTGTCGTGACTTTCTTCTACAACTTGAGCCGCTGCCAATTCATGCTCCTCAGATTCACCTTCATCACCCTTATCACCACCTTCATCGCGGACACCTAGCAATGCCGCTGCTTTCTTAGAATCTTTGGGAGTTGGTCTTGCAATTCCATCGGGAAAAACAAAATTGCATGCTGCACGACTAAAGATCTTGAATGATGAATTCACTGATTTTGTTGCTTGAGCATATGCATCTCCATATAAAATTGCTAGACCTCCAACAGTCTGTGCTCCTTCTGGCTTCTTAGTATCAGTTTCTGTTTCAATTTCATCTTTTCTTAGGGCTTGGTACTTGGAAAGTTGCCATTCTGACATATCAAGATACACAACTTCATCTGTTGTGACACGAGCAACTAATTCCTTCTTTGATCCCTTATAATATGAAATAAGACCGGTTAAACGACTCTTCAATGATATGGGATTCATGATCTTGAGTTGTTTGCGATCCACAAAACTTTCAATAAATTCTTTCTCTGTATCGGGAAGTTGAGGAAGTGCTTCGTAACGTGGTTCTCCAACTATGTTTCCAGCACCAATTACTGGAGCGATTCTTGCAAACCATCCTTCTAGATCACGTTCTCTAGCCATCTGCTCTTCATCTTCACGCTCCTCCATACGCATAAATCCTTTTAGAGTACCGGTTGCTTCATCCACAACCTTTGTGAAACCTGAAGGAACAGGTGAAATTGTTAACTGTAAATACGCATTATCACCTTCCTTAACCTGCTCGTATTTGTAGAAATCAACTTCGGGCTGTCTCTTCATTAAATTTTCAAGAGTTGCAGTATTTACTGCAGGATTCAATGAGATACGAGCAACACGACGATCACCGGCTAATATATTGGATAGAACACCTATTTCGTGGGGCTTATTGATAATTGGTGTACCAGATAATGCAATGATCTTGCATCCGACTGCATTACAGAGAAGACGATAGAGACCATACATGATACGATACTTGCGGGGAGTTCCACAGAAAGTTCCAACATAATTGGGTTGACGAGGCTCAACCTTGAAGAATTGCTCAAGATTTGAGCCAACTATTCCACGAACAATGTTGTGAACTTCGTCAATGACTACAACTGCTCCGTCAAAAATATTTCTGGGTTGACCTGCTGCTGAAGCACCTCCACCTTCTGCCCTTTCAACCCTTGGTGCTGAAGCACCTTCTGCCCTTTCAGAGCCGCAGATCCATTCTCTAATTTTCTTTTCTCTTAGACCATTGTATTTAATAAATTCAAAACGTGTTGACATATGCGCATCAATCTGCTTCTCAATTTCTTTTTGCTCCTCAGCAGAAAAAGATCCAAAATTCACAGGACCAGATGGATTTGCAACCCAGAAAGAACGAAGTTTATAGTTACGCCACTTAGCCAAAATATAATCAGCAGAAAGACCATATGTATCTGTTAGAAAGATAAACTGAGAACTTGCAGTATCAATCTCTTCCTTTTCATCACCAAATTTGCCCAGTAAAGGAACTTCCACTTTCTCCCAATTATTATCCTTCTTAAAAGCATAATATCCGCAAAGAGCCAATTCTTTCTTGTAATTACCAGACAAACTAGCAGGTGTTAGAATAAAGATTTTACGCATACCTCCAAAGCGAAGTGCTTCTTCCGCTGCAATACTGGTGCAAGTCTTACCAGAACCTAGTCCGTGATACACAAGTAGACCACGATAAGGAGAACCCTTTTGCATGTAATCACGAACAAATTCTTGATATTTGAAATTTTCAACAGTTGCTGCAGAAACACGCGATAATTCCTTACATGCATCACCAACCATATCAGGATTAGGCTTCTTGAGAATATAAGAACTATAGGTTTCTATTACGAATTGGTAGATTGATCTGCGGGTAGCGGGCATAAAGATCTTTTCCCGAGGAGTCACACGAATTGGCGTAGCACCAACTTTTGTTTCTACTGCAGCCTTCAAATCTAAAAATGCCTTATCATCTACAGGCTTTTCCTTTGCTAGAACATCTTGAGCAGGACCTTCATCATCCACAATTATTGCCTTCAGTGGCTTCATGCACTTATAGGCACTGTTACTGTGACTCGGACTGACTTGGCAAATTTATCCACAGAAACATTCGCCCTGTCTTTGTATAA
>Ga0209499_1000402_pt1 | contig 32180 bp, 21 predicted proteins | sample C_130208_EF_Meta_FD_187306 | JGI IMG/M metagenome (GOLD analysis project Ga0209499, IMG submission 187306) | Freshwater microbial communities from Lake Croche, Canada to study carbon cycling - C_130208_EF_MetaG (SPAdes) (version 2) | ecosystem: Environmental > Aquatic > Freshwater > Lake... | reverse complement strand
ATTTTTGGGTTAGTCGCGTGGTTAAAAATAAGGATGGTAGCTATTCGATTTTAAATGTTGTTGGTGCCGATGAATATGCACAACATGTTGATGATAATGCGTTTACCAATGCTTCAGCAATAGAAGCCTTGAAAAACACCATTAAAGCAGCCATTATTTTAGGCGAGCCAGTAGACCCAAAATGGACGGATGTTTCAGAGAATATAGTCATTCACCGACTAAAGGGAATTACCCAAGATTATAAAGGTTATGATGGTCAAATTATCAAACAGGCCGATGTGAATTTATTAGCTTATCCGTTACATATTATTACGGACAAAGCACAAATCGAAAAAGACTTGGATTATTACACCGAAAAAATCGATAAAAAAGATGGTCCTGCTATGGCTTCAGGGGTTTTATCGGTATTGTATTCTAGAATGGGCGATAAAGAAAAAGCCTATTCTTATTTTGTAAAATCATATTTACCAAATAGCCGTCCGCCTTTTGGTGTATTCTCCGAATCGGCAAATAGTAACAATCCTTATTTTGCAACTGGAGCTGGAGCGATGTTGCAAGCCGTAATTTATGGTTTTGGAGGAGTAGAACAAACCGATCATGGACTAAAATACAATAAAGGGTTATTGCCAAAAAAATGGAAGTCTCTAAAAATTATAGGACTTGGAGTGGAAAACAAAACAATTACCGTAGAATAAATATAACTGAATTTTGAAAATAGAATCATGAAACAAAAAATCAACTTTTATTTAAACAAAAAAAGAATATTACTTTTTAGTTTTATAATTGCTGCAACCCAATTGTCAGCACAAACAATAACAATACCTGTAAGTACCGAAAATAGTATGTTGTTATTACAAACCGACAGCAATAATAGGTTGAGAAACGTCTATTTTGGAAAACCACTTGAAAACGAAAATGAATTTGCAGCTGTTTCGGCAGGATATAATTATGATTATTCTAACCAAGGGATTTATAATTCGGCTTACACCCCTTCTGGAACTTGGAATCTTTCTGAACCAGCCATTCAGGTAAAACATGCAGACGGAAATACTTCTTTAGAACTAAATTATGTTAGTCATAAAGTAGAAAAAATCGACGCTAATGTTTCCATCACAAGTATTGTTCTTAAGGATCCTATTTATCCGTTTGAAGTAACTTTGTTTTATAAAACTTGGGCAAAAGAAAATGTTATTGAGCAATGGACCGAGATAAAACACAAGGAGAAAAAAGCAGTTTTATTACAAAAATATGCATCGGCAAATTTATTTTTTGGAGGAAAAGATTTCTATCTCACCAGTTTTCAAGGAGAATATCTAAAAGAAATGCAACCTGTTGAAACTAAATTAGTGCAAGGAATCCGATCTGTAGATTCGAAATTAGGAACCCGAGCCATGCTTACACAAACTCCTAATTTTATGGTTTCGTTTGGAAAACCAGCCTCTGAAAATGAAGGAAACGTAATGTTGGGTCAATTGGCTTGGAGCAGTAATTTTAAATTGGAATTCGAAATCGATTCTAATAAAAATCTTAGACTACTAGCTGGAATCAATCCTTTTGCTTCTGAATATTCATTAGCACCAAACGAAGTTTTTAAAACGCCTTCTTTAATTTATGCACTTTCAAATCATGGAACTGGTGAAGCGAGTAGAAATTTACATGATTGGGCTAGAAAATACAGGTTATTGGACGGACAAGGAGAACGTCTTACCTTATTGAATAACTGGGAAGCCACTTATTTTGACTTTGATGAAACCAAACTAAAAGGATTATTTAAAGATGCCAAAGATTTAGGTGTGGACATGTTTTTGTTAGACGATGGATGGTTTGGAAATAAATATCCAAGAAATAATGATGATGCAGGACTTGGCGATTGGCAAGAAAACAAAAAGAAATTACCAAGTGGTTTGGGTTATTTAGTGAAAGAAGCTAAAAAAGAAGGTGTTAAATTTGGTATTTGGATAGAACCTGAAATGGTAAATCCTAAAAGCGAATTATACGAAAAACATTTAGACTGGGTAATTCGTCAACCAGAAAGACCAGAGATTTATTATAGAAATCAGCTTGTTTTAGATTTATCAAATCCTGAAGTTCAAGATTTTGTTTTTGGTGTTGTAGATAATTTATTTGTAAAAAATCCAGAATTAGCTTTTATAAAATGGGATTGTAATGCTACGATTTACAACGCTTATTCTGCCTATCTTAATAAAAAAGGATTGCCCCAATCTAATTTGTATGTAGATTATACAAGAGGATTATATAAAGTTTTGCAACGAATTAGAGCTAAATATCCAAAAGTACCTATGATGCTATGTTCAGGCGGTGGCGGTCGCGGGGAATATGAATTACTGAAGTATTTTACAGAATTTTGGCCAACAGATGATACGGAACCTTTAGAAAGAATATTTGTGCAATGGGACTACTCGTATTTCTTTCCATCGATTTCAACTTGTAATCACGTAACGGATTGGGGAAAACAACCACTGAAATTTAGAGTGGATGTGGCTAGTATGGGTAAATTAGGTTTTGATATTGTAGCAAGCAAATTAAATCCAGATGATAAAACTTTTTGCAAACAAGCTATTTCAAATTACAATTCCTTTAAAGATATTGTTTGGCATGGCGACATGTACCGTTTAGTTAATCCGCACGAAAACAATATTGCGGCATTGATGTATGTAAATCCAACCAAAAATAGGGCTGTTGTGTTTAATTACTTAGTGAACAATCGATTTAATATTACGGCAACGGAACGACCTGTAGTTTTGAATGGATTGGATCCAAAGAAAAAATATACGGTAAAAGAAATTAACTTATTTCCAGGAACTACTTCTACAATTGTAGCTGACAAAATTTATACAGGCGATTTTTTGATGAAAGCAGGAATTAATCCAAATGTTAGTTTAAAAAGAACCAGTGTCATTTTAGAAATAAACGAAGTGCTATAAATTAAGAGCCATTTAGTAATGGTTTAAATAAAAAGGGTTTGACTTTAATTGAGTCAAACCCTTTTTATTTATATTCTTATTTTAAAAGTTTAAATTAAAAATATCAAAACAATTAGAATTAATATTAAGGTATAAGAATGGTGTTAAAAAGGGATAAAAATTGATTGAAATATCTAGTGGAAATAAAGATTTAAAAAAAAAATGAGAACCTCATTATAGAAATCTCAAAAAACAAAGCCAAAAATAGGATTACATTATACAATTCTTACAAAATTTAAACCAAGACAGTAAAAAATGAGATGAAAACAACAAAAAACCAAAAAAATACAATTATATATAAAAAAAACACAATGAAATAAAGGGATGTGTTTTTATTCAGAGGATTTTATGCTGATTATACAATTAAAATAAAAGAGTTTTTTGGACAAAATGTTAAAATCGAAAACGTTTTCGGTTCTACGAAAACGATAAAGTAACGATTTCTTAATTAAATCATAAAATAAATATTTATGTTTGAAAAAGTTATTTAAACTAATTAAAATAATATTAACCAAACTTATTTATTACGTATGAAAAATAGTCTAATTAAAGGCTTGATGGTGTTTCTAACGATGCTATGTACTAGTATGACATATTCGCAAGATGTGTCAGGTAAAGTATCAGATGTGAGTGGTCCTCTTCCAGGGGCTACTATATTGGTAAAAGGAACAACTAACGGAGCACAAACCGATCTTGATGGAAAATTTGCTATCAAAAATGTTGGAGCAAATGCAGTTTTAGTTTTTAGTTACATTGGTCTTAAAAGCCAAGAAGTAAGTGTAGCTGGAAAAAGTACAATTAACGTTGTATTGAAAGATGCTTCGGCAGAATTAAAAGAAGTAGTCGTTATCGGTTACGGTTCTGTGAAGAAAAAAGACGCAACTGGTGCAGTTGATCAATTAAGTTCAAAGAAATTTGACAATGTTGCTGCTACTAGCCCTGCTGAACTTTTAAGAGGTAAGGTTGCTGGTGTTCAAATTACATCTTCAAGTGGAGAGCCAGGTGCTGCAAATTCAATTAGAATTCGTGGTAATGGTACTTTACGTGGTGGTAACGGTCCTCTTATTGTTGTGGACGGTGTGCCTTTAGCTGGAGGTGATGTATCTGCAGGTGGAGCTAACATGAATTTAGGTACTATGACTGCTAAAGATCCATTAAGTTTTATCAATCAAAATGACATCGAAAGCATGTCTATTTTGAAAGATGCTTCTTCTACTGCTATCTATGGTGCTAGAGGTGCTAATGGTGTTATTATCATTACAACTAAAAAAGGAAAGTCTAAAGAACCAGAATTAACTTATTCTACTTCTTACACTACTTCTTCTTATGCTTCTAAATTCAATGTATTATCTACTGATGAATTTATTGCAAACACTCCAAATGCAGCGAATCATTTTGGTGATTCATTCGATTGGAAAAAACAAGTTTTACAAACAGGAAGTACTTTAAATCATGATTTATCTTATTCTAGCGGAACAGACAAATCTAACACAAGAGTATCTTTAGGTGTAGCTAATACTGATGGTATCGTAAGAAATACTGGATTAGACAAATACACTGCAAGTTTTTACAATTCTAATGACTTCTTAGATGGTAAATTAAAAATTGAAACTCGTATTGCTTACTCAAATGTAAAAGACAAAAGAGGGTTAATTACAAATGACACTGGTTATATTGGTAACTTATTAAGTGCTGCGCTTAACTGGAATCCAACTCGTTCAGTATATGATGCTGCAGCGCCAGGTGGATACACTAGAGTAAGTGGTGATTATCTTAATCCAGTACATTTATTGAATTCATTCTCAAACAATGGTGATTTATCTAAATTCTTAGGAAGTATCACATCTACTGTGAAATTGACAAAAGATTTGAAATACAACATGGTTGTTGGTATGGAAACTTCTAACTCTACTGTAAAACAACAAGCTACTCCAGATTTAAATATCCAAGATTTTGCAACAGCAACTAATCCTTCAGATTTAAAAACATATAGAGGACAAGCTACTGTAGCTTTTGACCAAAGAGTTAACAAAACTATTGAGCACAATTTAACATTCACAAAAGACATCACAAAAGATATCAATTTGAATGCAATTGCTGGTTATTCTTTCTATAACTACTTCTCAAATGGTAACTACGTTTCTGCTAAAGGATTTGCTCCTTCTCAAGCTGACTTGTTAGATAATATGTCAGGTGGTATCCCAACTGAAACAAGAACCTATTCTTACAAAGGATTAGTTGAAATGCAATCTGTTTTTGCTAGAGTTTCATTAGCTTTATACAACAAAGTTAATTTAGACTTAACAATAAGACGTGATGGTTCATCTAAAGCTGCTGAAGGAAAAAAATACGGAAATTTCCCTTCATTAGGTTTGGCTTACAAACTAGTTGATGGAAAAGACGGATTAGTTAACGATTTGAAATTAAGAGCTAATATTGGTAAAACAGGTAATACTGAATTCCCAAGAAACTCTTCTATCGGTGTTATTTCATACAATGGTCCAGACCAATTTAACATTGTAAACAATGCGAATTCTCAAGTTACTTGGGAAACTACAACTTCTTATGGAGTAGGTACAGACTTTACTTTATTGAATAACAAATTATCAGGTTCTGTTGATTATTTCAACAAAAACACAACTGATTTAATTGTTGGTATTCCTTCAACTTCAGGTCAACCATCTCCACAAGGTATTAAATACACTAACTTGCCAGCTAACCTTATTAACAAAGGTGTTGAGGTTGCATTAAACTACAAAGCAATTAATACAAATGATTTAACTTGGGATATTTCTGGTAACGTGGCATTCTTGTCAAATACTATTAAAAACCTAGGTGAATCTAATGTATATAATGTTGGTGCTATTCACGGTCAAGGTTTATCTGATGCTTATGTACAAAGAATTCAAGATGGGTACCCATTGTACACGTATTATCTTCCAACATTTACTGGATATAATGCAGCTGGAATTTCTCAATATGCAGATGCTGGTAAATCAAAAATGTTAGACAAACAACCATTACCTAAAATGACAGCTGGTATTTCAACTAGTTTGACTTACAAAGATTTTGATTTCTCTACTTCTATCTATGGTAATTTTGGAAATTATTTGTTTAACAACACTAGTGTTGCTATTTTATACAAAGGTTTATTGGGAGGTAAAAACATTACTCCAGAAATTACACATTCACAACAATCAGGTTCTGACGCTAACACACCTTCTACTAAATACCTTGAAAAAGGAGACTTTATTAGAATGGGGAATTTAACCCTTGGTTATACCGTTAAAGGAGATGTATTAGAGCGTTTCAAAATGAAATCAGCTCGTTTTTATGTAAACGGTTCTAACTTATTTGTAATTACTAAATATTCAGGTTTTGATCCTGAGGTTGATACTAACAAAACTTTGAACGGTATCCCTTCAGCTGGTATAGATTATTTATCTTATCCAAAAGCTAGAACTTTTTCAGTAGGTCTTAACGTAACATTTTAATTAGAATAAAAATGAAAAAAAATAATTTTATAAAGTACAGTATTTTTGCAGGAGCATTAGTTCTTGGAGTAAGTTGTACTAATTTAGATGAGAAAATCATTGACGGAACTGATATTTCTAAAGCGGATCCAGATGCAGTGCTAACATCAGCATACAATGGATTACGTCAGTTTGAAGGTCAGGATGGAATCTTTGCTGTGCAAGAGGTTTCTACGGATTTCGTAATTGTACCTACACGTGCAGGAGACTGGGGTGATGGTGGAGCTTGGTTGCAAGATCACTTTCATACTTGGGATGCTAACAGTAGAGAAGTAAATACTGCTTGGAAACAAATGTTATCAAGTGTTTACAATTGTGATTTAGCTTTAGCTATTACAGGGATTCCAGCTGGAAAAAAAGCAGCTGCTCAATTCTTAAAAGCATATTATTACTATAATGCAATTGATATGTTTGGTCAAGTTCCTTACAGAGAAGCTGGTAGTTCTCCAGATGACTTCCCTAAAGTATGGACTTCTCCTGAAGCTACAGCTCAAATTATTACATTGCTAACTGAAGCTTTGCCTAATTTAGCTGACAAAAATACTTCAGACCCTTCTGTGGCGAGTAAAGATGCAGCTCACTTTTTATTAGCTAAAATTTATTTAAATAAAGCAGTATTTGACTCTCCTACTCACACAGGATTTGATGCAAATAACGCAGCTAATATGGCTTTAGTAATTGAGCATGTTAATGCTATTTCTGGCGCTACAACTTTAGCAGCTGATTATTGGGATAACTTTAAACCATCAAATAATACTTCACCAGAGTTGATTTTAACTGCTAAAAACATCAATGGTGTTTCTATGGGAGGTATCAACACAAGATGGTATATGGGTAACCATTACAATCAAGTACCTAGTGGATGGAATGGATTTTCTGTATTACAGGAATATTATGAAAAATTTGATTCATCTGACAGACGTATTCATAATGCTGATCCAGCAATAATTGCGAATTTCGGAAGTCCATTAGGAATGCGTAGAGGTCAACAATATGACAAAGGTGGTGTTACTGCTTTAACTACAAGAGCTCAAAATGGTTCATTGCCTTTGAATTTCCAAAGTGATCTAGCAGGTTTACCAGCTGATGGTAAAATCATTGAAAACGAATGGTTAGAAAGATGGGGTATTCGTCCACAAAAATACATCCCGGATGTATCTAATATGGATAAACCTGAAAATGATTATGTATTATTCCGTTACGCAGATGCTTTATTAATGAAAGCTGAAGCTATCGTAAGAGGTGGTGGTTCACCAGCAAAAGTTAGCTCAAGCCCTAATAACGTTGCCGGTATTGCTGCTTTATTATCTGATCGTCAAGGAATTACTACTGTAATTGACTTAACAAATTTAGATGGTATTAACAAAGCTAGAGCAACTGAATTATGGGAAGAAGGCTGGAGAAGAAATGATATGATCCGTTTTGGAACATATACAAAAGCTAGAGCTACTATGACTAATACTGATGCATATAGAGTATTGTTACCAATACCAACTACGGCTTTGTTGAATCCAAATATCAAACAAAACCCTGGTTACTAAGAATTGTTTATTTTTTTTTGATTAAGTTAGGTAAAGAGGGTATTTTATATACCCTCTTTATTTTTTTATAAACACCTCAATTGAAACTTTCAAGCGCAAATTCAATTTCGCATTTTTAAACTATTTTTTGCTTTATTTAACATAATTTACTTCTCAATATTCCTCCAATTCCTTTTATATATAATTTATATTCTATAAATTGCAATACTATATTTATAAAATTAAAAAGCATTAAAATATGTTTAATCGTCTCCTATTATTATCCTTTTTTATCCTTCTTTTTTCCAATTGTTCCAAAAATAATTCAGAAAACAAAGACACTTTATTCACCAAACTAGATACAATAGCAACCGGAATTAAATTTGTAAACGAAGTTAAAAACGGCGTTGACATGAATATATTCAAATATAGAAATTTCTATAATGGTGGTGGTGTTGCCATAGGCGATATTAATAATGATGGTTTAGCTGATGTGTTTTTTACCTCCAATCTGGGTGACAACAAATTATACTTAAATAAAGGAAACTTAAAATTTGAAGATATTTCCAAAAAAGCAGGAATCGATTTGCCAAAATCTTGGTCAACAGGTGTAAACATGATTGACATTAATGGAGATGGATTATTAGACATCTATGTTTCGAATGCCGGAAATAATATAAACGCCATACGTAAAAGCCAATTATACATTAATAATGGTAATTTAACTTTTACAGATAAAGCAGCTGAATATAATCTTGCCGATACTGGAATCACTACTCATGCCGCTTTTTTTGATTATGACAAAGACGGTGATTTAGATTGTTATATTTTGAATAATAGTTTTATACCAGTTAGCAGTTTAGATTATTCTAATAAAAGAGAATTACGTGATAAAGATTGGGATGTTGCAAACATTTTAAAAGGGGGTGGCGATAAATTAATGCGCAACGACAACGGAAAATTTGTTGATGTTAGCGAAGCAGCCGGAATTTATGGCAGTTTAATAGGTTTTGGATTAGGAGTTACTGTTGGCGATGTTAATGGTGATTTATATCCAGACATTTATATTTCAAATGATTTTTATGAAAAAGATTATTTGTACATCAATAATAAAAACGGAACTTTTACAGAACAAGTCGAAGGATGGACCACTCACATCAGTCAATCTTCTATGGGAGCCGATATGGCAGATGTAAATAATGATGGTAAATCAGATATTTTTACAACCGACATGCTACCCGAAGACGATGAGCGTCTAAAAAAGACGACTAATTTTGATAATTACGATTTATTTACTAGAAAATTAAATCTTGATTTCTACAATCAATACATGCAAAACACTTTGCAATTAAATGATGACAATAATAAATTTATTGAAATAGCAAATTATGCTGGAGTAGCTAAAACCGATTGGAGCTGGGGAGCCCTTTTATTTGATATGGACAATGATGGTTATAAAGATATTTATGTTTGTAATGGTATCTATAATGAATTAACGAATCAAGATTTTATGGACTTTTTCGCTAATGATTTTTTACAAAAAATGGTTATTACTGGTAAAAAAGAAGATATGGAAACCATTATCGCTAAAATGCCAAGTACCCCAATCTCAAATTATGCTTTTAAAAATAATCACAATCTTACTTTTACAAATGAAGCTGTAAATTGGGGATTAGACACACCGAGTTTTTCTAATGGAGCAGCTTATGGTGATTTAGACAATGATGGCGATTTAGATTTAGTAGTAAACAACGTCAACATGCCCGCTTTTGTTTACAGAAATAACTCAGAGAAAAACAAAGCAAATCATTTTGTAAAAGTGAAATTAAAAGGAGAAAATCAAAATAAATTCTCGATAGGAAGTGTGGTTGAATTATTTTCAGGAGAAGAAATAATTCGTCAAGAATTAATTCCTTCCAGAGGTTTTCAATCTTCTATAGATTATGTAATGACTTTTGGTATTGGATCTAAAAAAATTGATTCCTTACAAGTTATTTGGCCAAATGGAAAAATTCAAACACTAAAGAAAATAGTCAACAATACTACTTATACTCTAAAAAGCACTGCTGCTAAATTAAATTATATCCCAAAAATTGACAAACCAAAACCATTATTAGTAGAAAAGAAAAATAACTTTCTAGCACACAAAGAAAATAGTTATATCGATTTTGATTACGAAGGATTAATATCCAAAATTTTATCGCAAGAAGGCCCTTCATTAGCTGTTGGCGATGTTAATGGTGATGGAAATGAAGATGTTTATATTGGTGGAGCAAAAGGGCAAGCCGGAAAAATATATTTGAATAATGGCAATGATTCTTATACAATTACCAATCAAAAGGATCTAGAAACAGATGCTAATTATGAAGATACTGCAGCTACATTTTTTGACGCAGATGGGGATGGAGATCAAGATTTACTAGTTGGATCTGGTGGAAATGAAAAAGAAGACCAAGCTAATTATAAAAACAGATTGTACTTGAACAATGGAAAAGGATTGTTTACTAAAAGCAAATCTATCATCCCAACAAACAATAATAACGTATCTGTAATTGCTACAAACGACTTTGATAATGATGGTGATATTGATGTTTTCATAGGAAGCAGAAGCGTTCCAGGAGTTTACGGAATCATTCCAAAACAATTGTTATTAGAAAATGATGGAAAAGGAAATTTCACAAACAGTACGGGTAAAAAAGCCTTTAAATTAGACGAAGTAGGCATGATTACTGATGCTGTTTGGGAAGACATTGACAATGATGGCAAAAAAGATTTAATAGTTGTTGGCGATTGGATGGCACTAACAATTTTCAAAAATACAGGAAGAAGATTGGCGGAATTCAAGTCAAATTTGAGTGACTATCCTGGTTTTTGGAATGCCGTTAGTTGCGTTGATTTAAATAACGACGGTAAGAAAGATTTGATACTAGGAAACAAAGGAACGAATTCACCTTATAAAGCTACTGTTGCAAATCCAATGAAAATGTTTGTAAATGATTTTGATACTAATGGTACTATAGAACAAATTACTACTAGAACCATCAACGGAAGAGATATTCCTGTTCATTTAAAATCAGAATTAGCCAAACAAATTCCGATGATAAAAAAGAAAAATTTAAGTTATAATGATTATTCTAAGAAATCATTTCAAGAATTATTTTCAGAAGAAATCATAAACAATTCCATTCAAAAAATGGTCAATACACAGGAAAGTATCCTTGCCATGAATAAAGGAAATGGGAAATTTGAAATAAAAGCATTACCAAAAGAAGTACAATTTTCAAGTGTAAACACTATTTGTACCTTAGATGTAAACAAAGATGGCATCTTGGATATTATATTGGGTGGAAATCAATATGAATTTAAACCACAGTTTGGAAGATTAGACTCCAATTTTGGAAGTGTTTTATTAGGCTCTAAAAACGGAACTTACACTTGGACTACTTATGATAAATCAGGATTCTATTTAAAAGGAGAAGTGAAACACATTCAGAAAATAAAAAACAAGAATAATACAGTTTCAATTATTGCGGTAATTAATGATGCTACCCCTAAAACATTTAAAATTAATGAATAATATATATAAACTTTCAATAATCACTCTGCTGTTTGTCGGTTGTTCAAAAAAACAAGATTTGTTATTTGAAAAATTAGATTCATCGAAAAGCAATATTAGTTTCAAAAACGAATTATTAGATTCAAAAAAAATATCCATTTTAGACTATTTGTATTATTACAATGGCGGTGGTGTAGCTTTAGGGGATATCAATAACGATGGATTGGTTGACATCTATTTTACATCAAACCAAGGGAAAAACAAATTATACCTCAATAAAGGAGATAATAAATTTGAAGATATTAGTGCCAAAGCAGGTATTGAAGGTTTAAGCGATTGGAAAACCGGTTCCATTATGGCAGATGTAAACGGAGATGGCTATTTGGATATTTATGTTTGTGCCGTTGTGGGAATTAATGGTTTTGAAGGTCACAATGAATTATTCATCAATAACAAAGACAATACGTTTACAGAAAGCGCTGCCGAATATGGTTTAGATTTAGATAATTACAGTACTTCAGCCGCTTTCTTTGACTATGATGGAGATGGCGATTTAGACATGTATTTATTGAATCACGCCATACATTCGGAAGAATCTTATGGCAATGCTGCTATTAGAAATAATAGAAATTATGAATGTGGCGACAAATTATTTAGAAATGATAACGGTAAATTTGTTGACGTCAGTGAAAAAGCAGGAATCTTTGGTGGTGCCAATGGATATGGACTTGGAATAGCAATATCTGATTTTAATTTAGATGGAAACCCAGATATTTATGTTTCTAATGATTTTCACGAGGACGATTATTATTACCTAAATAATGGAGATGGAACCTTTACAGAAAGTCTAAAAAAACACTTTGGTCACACCAGCCGTTTTTCAATGGGAGTTGATGTTGCCGATGTAAATCATGATGGTTTTCCGGATATTATGACTTTAGACATGCTACCTGAAAGCGAAAAAGTATTGAAATCTTCATTGGGTGATGACAATGTTCAAATGATAAAAGTTAGGACAGAAAAATTAGGGTACCATTATCAGTACACTAGAAATATGTTGCAAATAAATCAAGCAGGAAATAACTTTACCGAAACCGCTTTGTTGAGTGGAGTTGCTGCAACTGATTGGAGTTGGAGTGCTTTATTTGCTGATTATGATCAAGATGGGGAACAAGATATATTTGTATGTAATGGAATTCCAAAACGTCCAAATGACTTAGATTATGTGAAATACCTTTCGAATGATCAAGTTAAAACTAAAATTAATTCAACAAAATTATTAGATAAAGAAGCCTTACGCAAAATGCCAAATGGCAAGGTCACTAATTATGTTTTTCAAGGTTCGAAAGATTTAATCTTCAATAATAAATCAGCAGATTGGATTGAAAATGATTCTATAATTTCAAACGGAAGTGGGTATGGAGATTTAGATAATGATGGAGATTTAGATGTTGTAACCAACAATCTAAACAACATTGCTTCTATTTACATCAATAAAACCAATGAAAAAGCAAATTATTTAAAAATAAAACTTCGATTTGGAGGCAAAAACACCTTTGGAATTGGGACAAAAGTAATTTCTTATGTAAAAGGAAAAATGCAATATAAAGAGTTGCAATCTACCCGAGGATTTCAATCTTCTCCAGAGCCAATTGTTCATTTTGGATATGGAAAAACAACTAACATTGATTCATTGCTAGTGATATGGCCAGATAAAACATCTCAAACCATAAAGAATGTAAAAACAAATCAGACATTAACAATTAAGCCAAATGCAAAGCGTAAAGCGTTTGATTATAAAAAATTACATCCTGCTGTTTTGAATGTTTTTAAGAAAACGGAAAACAATTTAGGCATTGATTTTACGCATCAAGAAAATGATTATACTGACTTTTTAGCACAAAAATTGATTCCATATCAGCATTCAGACAGAGGGCCTGCAACAGCGCTAGGCGATTTAAATGGAGATGGTAAAGAAGATATTTTCTTTGGAAGTGCCAAAGGAAAGAAAGCTGCTATTTATATTCAAAATGCGACAGGATTTACTAAAAAACCATCTGCATCATTAGAAACTGATTCCATTTATGAAGATGCTTCTGCAGTAATTGGAGATTTTAATAAAGACAAAATAAACGATTTATTTGTTGCATCAGGCGGTGGAGAAAATCCTTTAAATCTAGAATCTAGATTGTATCTTAACAAAAACAATCAATTGAGCAAAGCAGCTTTTCCAAAATTAGCAGAAAATGCTTCTGTTGTAAAAGCATTTGATTATGATAATGACGGAGATTTAGACTTGTTTATTGGTAATAATTCTAAAAATAATATTTTCGGATCTAATCCAGATTGTTATTTATTAAACAACAACAAAGGCATTTTTACCATAGTTGAAAACAAACTATTTACAAAAACAGGAATGGTTACAGATGCAATTGTAACTGATTTTAACAAAGATGAAAAACCCGATTTAATTTTAGTTGGCGAATGGATGAAACCGAAATTTTATGCTAACAAAAACGGAAAATTTATAGATGTTACGGAAACAGTTTTACCAGAAAAACTAAACGGTTTGTGGCAATCCATTCAATCTTTTGATATAGACCACGATGGCGACGAAGATTATTTGGTAGGAAATTGGGGAATGAATTCTAAATTTAAAGCATCGAATGAGTTTCCTATGAAAATGTATTATGATGATTTTGACACGAACTGGTCTTTTGAAACCATAGTAGCTATTGAAAAAAACGGAAAATACTACACTACCATGGGGTTAGATGAATTAGCAGAAGAATTTAGTGGCATGCTAAAAAAGAAATTCAATAGCTATAAATCTTTTGCTGGAAAATCATTAGAAGAAGTTTTTGATCCAAAAATGTTAGCAAAAGCAAAATTATTTGAAGTTCATAATCTAAAATCAGGTTATTTGAGAAATGATAATGGGAAGTATACTTTTGTTCCATTTTCTAATAAAATGCAAGTAGGGCCAATTAATTGTTTCGTGAAATCGAAATTTCAAGGAGGAAAAGAAGAAGTATTTGCAGCTGGAAATTACTTTGGAGTTACACCCTATCACAGTAGATTTGATGGTTTTGCTGGTGCATTAATAAAAGATGAGAAAACCATTTATCTTGGAAACCAAGTTGGAATTGACTTAAGTCAAAAAGCGGTGAGACATCTTGATATTATAACTTTTAATAATAAAAAATACCTGTTAGTTACCATAAACAATAAAAAAGCAGAAGTTTATGAATTGCCCATGGCAAAGAATTAAAAAGTCCCAAATAAAATAAAACAAAATGAAAACTAAAATTTATCTCTTAGGAACGATCTTTATCCTATTTATTTCTTGTAAAAAAGAAATTCCAATAAAAGTAACGACTAATGATTATTGCGCAGCTGTAGATACCGTAACTGCAATTATGGTTCATGATATATTTTCTCCTCCTGTTGCCAGTAGAATTTATGTTTATCCAAATATAGCTGCTTATGAAATTATGGCTCAAAATAACAGTGAATACGAAAGTTTACAAGGTCAATTGAAGGGGCTAGATTCTATTCCTAAATTAGATTCTAAAAGTGGCGTTAATAAAAATTTAGCAGCACTTATTGCGCATATTGATGTGAGTAAACAATTAGTTTTTTCAGAAGCAGCATTAGAAAAATATAGAGATAGCTTGTATAAAAAATGGAAAGATGAAAACTCAGATGAATTTGAAATTTCTAAAGAATATGGTCTTAAGGTAGCCGAACGTATCAAAAAATGGATGGGAAAAGACAATTACAAACAAACTCGAACTTACCCGAAATTCTCTGTATATACAAATGATCCTGCAAGATGGCAACCCACTCCTCCATCCTATATGGACGGTGTAGAACCTCATTGGGGAGAAATCAGAACTCTAGTTATGGACTCGGCTTCACAATTTAAACCTATTGCACCTTACCCTTTTTCAACAGATAAAAATTCGGCTTATTACAAAGAAGCGAAAGAAACATATGATGTAGGAAATTTAATTTCCGAGAAATTGAAAAAAGTCGAGAAAACAAAATCAAAAATAATTCCTGAAGAATCCCTAATTTGCACATTTTGGGATTGTAATCCATACGCTACTGTTGTACAAGGACATATGATGTTTGCAAAGAAAAAAAACACACCTGATGCACATTGGATTAACATTACCAAAATTGCTTTAAAAAAATCAAACTCAAATTTTGAAACTACTGTTTTTGCCTATACAAAAACATCGATCGGAATCTTTGAAAGTTTTATTAGCTGCTGGGATGAAAAGTATAGAAGCAATGCTGTGCGTCCAGAAACTTTTATTAATAAAAATATAGATGAAAACTGGAAACCTCAATTACAAACCCCACCTTTCCCTGAATATACTAGTGGACATTCTGTTGTCTCTTCTTGTTCTTCCATTATTTTAACAACTATTTTTGGAGATAATTTTAGTTATGTAGATGATTCTGAAACGTACTTTGGATTGCCAAAAAGACCTTTTAAATCATTTAAGCAAGCTGCCTCAGAAGCTTCAATTAGTAGATTGTATGGTGGAATTCATTACAGAGCCGCAATTGAAAATGGTGTTGTACAAGGTACTAACATTGGAAATTTTATCAATGAAAAATTAAAAATGAAAAAATAAAATGAATTCTAGAAAAAAAATTATAATAGTTACAAGCATTGCATTATCCCTTTTATTAGGTTGGTACTTATTTATCAAAGAAAGTGATTATTGCATCACATTTAATGAAAAAACAGCGACTGGGACTGTTTATCAAGGAATTCAGGAATGGTCTAGAAAACAATTGTTTGCTGAAAAAGAAAATTTTTCTACTATTGAAAAAAGAAAATTTGACTTCATCAAGCAGCTTATGAAAAAAGGAAATGAAGAAATGGAATACACCTGGGAATTAAAATCAATAAATGATTCGATGACAAATATTTCTGTTGAAATAAAAGATTTAAATCATTCTTTTTATAACAGATTGACAGCACTTCCTTTTATACCTTCAAAATTTAAAACAGAACAAATAGCTAAAATAAAAGCTTTTAAGGTAGGGCTTGAAGATCATATTGACGATTTTAAGATTAGAATCGATGGCGAAAAATCATCTAAAGAAATTTATGTAGCTTATATTTCTTTGAAAAGTGTTATGCAAGAGAAAGCACAAACAATGATTAAATATGATTCGGAAATTGTGGGTTATTTGGATAAAAACAAAATAAAAATAATTGGTTTTCGTCCTTATTTAGAGGTTACCAATTGGGATCAGGACAAAGAAATTGTTAGTTTTAATTATTGTTTCCCCATTCCTAAAAACACAAAATATATTCCAGATAGTAAAGTGAAATTTAAAACCATTCCTGCAATGAAAGGAATTCAGGCTACTTATTTTGGAAACTTTAGAACTTCAGACAGAGCTTGGTTTTCACTAATAGATTATGCTAATAAACATGATTATAAATTAGATTACAAACCTTTAGAACATTTCTTAGACAATCCATTTCTTGGAGGGAATGAATTAGAATGGAAAACGGAAATAATTATACCTTTCGCAAAAAAATAAACAAAAAATTTCGAATACTATTATATAATTCGAAAACGTTTTCGTATCATACGGAAACGTTTTTGTTTTAAATAGCCTATTAATTAATATTTAAAATATAAATTTAAAAATTATATTTAAAATGAAATTAATGAAATTAAAATTAAGCTTTTGGCAGATTATCAATATGAATGTCGGTTTTTTCGGAATTCAATACAGTTTTGGCTTACAACAAAGCGCAGTTAATCCTATATATGACTTTCTTGGCGCAAGCCCTGACCAATTACCATTACTAAATCTAGCGGGACCACTAACCGGATTATTAATACAACCCATAATTGGAGCATTAAGCGATAAAACCTGGTCTCCAAAATTAGGCGGTCGAAGAAAACCGTTCTTCCTAATTGGTGCCTTAATTTGCAGTTTAGCACTTTTCCTTTTCCCATTTAGTAGTTCTCTATGGATGGCGGCAGGATTATTATGGATTTTAGATGCCGGAAACAATACCGCAATGGAACCTTATCGTGCTTTTATTGCTGATAAATTAGATCCTGAGCAACAACCAATAGGTTTTCAGGCACAAAGTTTTTTTACTGGTTTTGGACAAACGTTGGCAAACATTTCGCTATTTATATTCCCAATGATTTTCATTGGTACAACAGGTAAATTACCAACTTGGGTTTTCGCCTCTTTTTTCCTTGGATCAGTATGCTCCATAGCATCGGTTTGGTGGAGTTCTCATACCACGAAAGAAATCCCCCCGACAGAAGAAGAATTACAAAAAATCAAAGAGGAACCATTAAATGTATTAACTCCATTTATTGACATAATTCACGCTATAAAACACATGCCTAAAGTAATGTGGCAATTAGCATTGGTCTATTTATTTCAATGGTATGCTTTGTTTTGTTATTGGCAAAATTCATCCAAAAGTGTGGCACTTTCGGTTTGGAACACAACTCCTCAAAAAGACATGCAACTATATGGCGAAGCAGTTAGCTGGACAGGATTAGTAAATGGTTGGTATAATATTGTCACCTTTTTATGTGCCTTTGCATTAGTGTATTTTGCAAAAAAATATTCAGCAAAACACGTTCATTTTACCTGTTTATTATTAGCCGCAGTTGGTTTTCTGATTTTTCCCCATATTGAAAATAAATACTTATTATTTCCTGCCATAACTGGTTTTGGTGTTGGATGGGCAAGCATGATGGGAATCCCCTATTTATTGGTAGTAAACGATATACCCAAAGAACGTTACGGAGTTTACATGGGAATCATCAATATGATGATTGTTATTCCTATGTTTTTTCAAACCATTACATTTGGATATATTCTTAAGAATTTTTTAAACAATGACCCAAGAAACGCCATCACTTTTGCAGGTGTATTATTGATAATCAGCGCAGCATGTACCTTACTTATAAAAACCAAAAAGGAGGAAGCATAATAAGGCCTGATCTAAATTACACCAAAGCGTTTGGGCTCGAGATGGTGTAATTTGTGGATTAGCATTACTTTCAAAACAAAAAAAACAAAGAGGTTTTCAATCTCATAAATAATATAAATGCTGCAAATGCAATAGCTGATTTTTCATTTTATGAAAGTTTCAATACCAAACAGAAAAACCAAATGGTTTTCTTTTTACGCATGGAGAGCTGCCGCAACACTAATGTTGCACCAAATTATAATTACAAATTTTAAATTACTTATCTAAATTGGAAAAGACGATAGATATTATTAGCGTTGGCGAAGTTCTTATTGATTTTATAGGCCATGAAACAAATGCTTCAATAGAAAGCACAAAAAATTACCACCGATTTCTTGGCGGCTCCCCCACTAATGTTGCCTCAAATGCAGCAATACTTGGTTTGAAATCGGTTATTGTGGCCAGCTGTGGAAAAGATGGCTTGGGCGATTATATCATTAGAAAATTAGAAGAAAATAAAGTCATCACCACTCAAGTCAAAAGAACGGAAGGATTCCCAACTTCTGTTATTATGGTTTCAAAATCTACTGCAACTCCTGAATTTATAGCGTATAGACAAGCCGATTGTCAAATAGTTCCCGATCAAATTCCTGATGATCTACTAAAAAGCGCTAGAATTTATCACACCACTTGTTTTGCCTTGAGTCAAAACCCTGCACGAGAAACTATTGTGGAAGGAGCAAAAAAAGCACATGCTTTGGGTTTAAAAACGAGTATCGACATCAATTTTTCAGAAAAAATTTGGCCAAATCGGGAAGAAGCAAAAGAAGTATTAAAAGAGTATCTTTCCACAAATCCTTTGGTAAAATTAAGCGATGATGATTGTTATCGATTATTTGCAGAAGATAAAAGCGAAGAATTTATATTTGATTATTTTCATAAATTAGGTGCATCTACTATTTGTTTGACAAAAGGCAAAGATGGAGTAATACTGTCTGATTTAAAAGTTGGAATTATTCGTCAAAAAGCGAATGTTGTAGAAGATATAAAAGACACAACAGGGGCTGGAGATGCTTTTTGGACAGGATTTTTATATGCTCAATTATCAAATAAAAATTTCGAAGAAACAATCGTAATTGCACAAAAAATGGCGGTTTTAAAACTTCAAACTTTGGGAGGTCTTCCAAAAAATATCGATATTAATGCCTATTTAGAATAACAGTAAACCAACTCAGAAAAGAGCTTATGAGGTTATGTTATAATTTAATACTGACAAAGCAAATTCACATAAACACAAAATTTGTGAAAATCTTTGAAATCTGTGGCAAAAAAAAGAAAAACGAAGCAGCGCTTCGAATAATTAAAACTTAAACAAAATACGAAATGAAAAAGAATTCTATTAAAATAGCAATGTATTTGAACTATTTTGTTTTTGCAATATTATTAAACAGTGTTGGAATTGTTATCCTAAAAGCTCAGAAAAATTATGGTGTGAACGAAATTCAAGCCAGTATATTAGAAGCTTTTAAAGATTTACCAATTGCTATTGTCTCTTTTTTAATCGCCTCTTTTTTACCAAGAATTGGATATAAAAAAGCAATGTTAATAGGATTAGGTTTAGTAGTTTTTGCTTGTATAAGCATGTATTTTGGCAATTCATTTGATACAGCCAAATTACTTTTTGCAACGGTCGGCGTCTCATTTGCATTGATAAAAGTTTCTGTTTATTCTCTAATTGGAACTATTACCGAAAATCAAAAAGAACATAATAGCCTAATGAGCAGTATCGAAGGAGTATTTATGATTGGAATTGCATTGGCTTATTTTATATTTCCTGCCTTTAATTCTGAAACTAATCCGGATGCGTGGTTGAATGTTTATTTATTCTTAGCCCTTATTTCTTTGTTATCCTTTGGGTTTTTGTTTTTTGCAAAATTCGAAAATCAAACTCAAATTCCAGGAGTAGATTTAGCAGATGATTTTAAACAAATGTTCCAATTATTTGCAAAACTATTAACTATTGTTTTTGTTATTAGTGCCTTCTTATTTGTAATGATTGAGCAAGGAATCATGACTTGGCTACCAACATTTAACGATAAGGTTCTTCATCTTCCAGAAAACGTAAGTATAATGATGGCGAGTATATTAGCCGTTTCTTTAGCAGCAGGAAGACTAATAGCCGGACAAATAACAAAAAAAATAGATTGGATTTGGGTATTAGTTGTATGTATAATCAGTGCCATGTTAATCGTTTTGTTTGTGTTGCCTAAAACCGTTGGAATTGAAGTTGTTACTATTAATTCATTGAGCGATATCCCTTTAATTGGATTTGCATTTCCACTTGTCGGATTGTTTATTGCTCCGATTTATCCTTTGTTAAATTCGGTAATATTGAGTGCATTACCAAAAAAATTGCACAGTTCCATGACGGGTTTAATTGTGGTTTTCTCCGCCCTTGGTGGGACGTTAGGCTCTAGAATTATTGGTTGGCTCTTTATGAATCAAGGTCCTGAAAATGCATTTTATTTTACATTAATTCCAATGTCACTCTTATTAGTATCTTTCTTTGTATTAAAAAAATTAACTGCTAAAAATGAAATTTAAACTTGACATCAGCCAAATAATTCAACAACTTTTAGCGCAGGAAGATACGGATGGTGATAAAAGAATAACGATAGACGACAAGGGACCAAAGCGTTTTATACTAAAAAATTCTACTGTAGAAATTTTAGTAGAAGGGACTTATTTTATCTCCAATTTGTTGCAAGAATTAGTTTTGGCAAAGGAAAACAATCAAGATTTTATTGAAACAGATTCCGTTTTTGAACTTCCAGCAGTTCGAATTTCGAAAATGATTCGCTATTATTTTTGGGATGGTTTGACACGATCTTTAGATGAAGAAGGCTTGGAAAAATTGTTGATTGATTCAAAATCCAAAACCGAAAAACCTATAATTTATGTTCCTTTTTCAGATGATTTCGGATTGGACTACTATCGAAAAATAGCGCCGAAATTTGATTTAAAAGTAGTGCAATTGCCCGAAATAATTTCTCCAGAATATGTAAGCAGCATTAATGATGAAGGTGGAATTTTGGCTTTGGCCTTAAAAACAGAAAAAGAAAAAATAGTTGGTTACCCATTTGTAGTGCCAGGCGCAAGATTCAATGAAATGTATGGCTGGGATAGTTATTTTGAAAATATAGGCTTGCTGATCGATGGGAAATTAGAATTAGCACAAAGTATGGTCGAGAATTTCTCCTATCAAATAACCCATTATGGCAAAATTCTAAACGCCAATAGATCCTATTATCTCACCAGAACACAACCCCCCTTTTATTCCAGTATGATTCGGGAAGTTTTTGAAAAAATGCCAATTAAAGACACGGAGTGGTTGCGCGAAAAAATCCAAATTTGCATTAAAGAATACGAAACCGTTTGGATGGAAAGCGGAAAAAGACTCACCGAAAACGGTCTAAATCGCTATTTTGCACAAGGAATTGGATTGCCCCCAGAAACCGAATCAGGACATTATGATGCCATTCTAAAACCTCTTGCCGAGGAAGCAAATTTATCCATTTCCGAATACGAAAAACGATATTACCAAAGAAAAATAGAAAACAAAACACTCGATGCCTATTTTGTCCACGACCGAAGTGTTCGCGAAAGCGGTCATGATACGAGCTATAGATTAGAAGGGATTTGTGCCGATTTGAATGTGGTCGAACTCAATGCCATGTTGTACAAATATGAAACCGATTTTGCAGAATTAATTTCTTTGTATTTTGATGATAAATTTGAATATAACAACACGATTTACAATCACAAATACTGGTCTGAAAAATCAAATACGCGAAAAAAACTAATGAATCAGTTCCTTTGGAACGAGGAAGAAAGTTGCTTTTTTGATTATAATTTAAAGACTCAAAAACAAAATATTTTCCTTTCTGCAACCAGCTTTTTTCCGCTTTGGGCAAAAACTGCCACACAGGAACAAGCGGATAAAATGATTGCAAAATGTTTGTCTAAATTGGTTTATTTAGGTGGAATTGCAGGTTGTTCGGAAGAAGCACTTTCAACGATTTCGGCTGATCAAATGCAACGCCAGTGGGATTTTCCAAATGGCTGGCCGCCACATCAAATTATTATTTGGCAAGGATTAATCAATTATGGATATAATGAAAAAGCCCAAGAATTAATCTATCGATGGCTTTGGATGATCACTAAAAACGCCGCAGATTATAATGGAACTGTTCCAGAAAAATATGATGTTGTAAGTGCTTCGCATAAAGTTTTTGCCGAATACGGGAACCAAGGAACCGATTTTGAATATATTAGCCGAGAAGGTTTTGGCTGGATGAATGCTTCTTTTCAATTGGGATTATCTTTTTTAAATGAAGGTTTAAAAATTAAATTAAACCAACTCATTAATCCAAACGATCTTTTTAACTAAGGTTAGATTCAGAAAACGATGGCGGAAAAAATCAGATGTAAATGGTGTGTAGGAATCGATATTTACGAAAAATACCATGATGAAGAATGGGGTGTTCCGGTTTATGATGACCAAAAACTATTTGAATTCTTGATTTTAGAAACCTTTCAAGCGGGATTAAGTTGGATCACTATTTTGCGAAAAAGAGAAAACTTCAAACACGCTTTTGATAACTTTGATTATAAAAAAATAGCCTGTTATTCTGAAGATAAAATTCAGGAATTACTCGGTAATGCTGGAATTATTCGAAACCAATTGAAAATTAGATCGGCCATTTCGAATGCAATTGCTTTTATGAAAGTGCAGGAAGAATTTGGAAGTTTTAGTACTTATTTTTGGGCATTTGTAGATGGGAAACCAATTCTCAATTCTCCTAAAACACTGAAAGAAGTTTCCGCCACTACTCCACTTTCCGATGCTATTAGCAAAGATTTAAAAAAAAGAGGATTTAAATTCGTTGGTTCTACCGTTATTTATGCTCAAATGCAAGCCACTGGAATGGTGAATGATCATGTAGAAGATTGCTTTAGAAAAACAAATTAGGTATCAGATTGCAGATAACAGATTTACAATAAAACTACTCTAAAAATCTCATAAAATCTTCCCTTTCAATTTCTCTACAGCCCAAACTATCGAGGTGTTCATTATAAACCTGGCAATCCAATAATTTATAATTGGCTTCTCTTAATTGGTTTGCCAAGGTAATAAAAGCTACTTTTGAAGCATTCGAAACTTTAGAAAACATGCTTTCGCCACAGAAAACAGTTCCTAAATCGATACCATACAAACCACCAACTAAGGTGTCGTTTTGCCAAACCTCAACCGATTTTGCAATTCCCAATTCGTTCAATTTACAATAAGCTTCCACCATTTCGTTTGTAATCCAGGTTCCGTTTTGACCGTCGCGTTTTATCCTTTGGCAATTCGAAATTACTTCCATGAAATTTTGATTAAATGTCACCTTAAAACTGTTTCGATTTAGAATGTTTCTCATACTTTTGGAAACTACTAATTCGTCTAGAAACAAGACCATTCTTGGGTTTGGTGCCCACCATAAAATGGGTTCATCTCCTTCGAACCAAGGGAAAATTCCACTTTTATAAGCTAATAACAATCTTTCTAGAGATAAATCGCCCCCGACGGCAAGAATTCCATCTGAATTGGCTTCGGAAACTCGAGGGAAAAATAATTCTTCGGATATAAAATACATAAATTACAGACAATACTATAAATCTTTACTCGTAAATTTGTCGAAACTAAAGTACAGTTTTAAATTCAACTAAAAAATTTATAAATCGCAAAAATTCATGAAAACTAAACTTCTAACACTTGTCTTTTCAACCTTTGTTTTCTTAGGAAATGCACAATCAAAAGATACACTTGTTTCAATAAAAAATCAAGAAAAATTATCCTATAAAAAATTTATTGCTCCCGTGGCTCTTATATCCGCCGGCACATTGCTTTTAAACACCCAATTAAATAAAGATTTACAAACCAATACTGGGAAATTTTTTGGTGCAAGTTTTCAAACATCGGCTGATAATTACCTTCAATTTGTTCCTGTGGGTCAGATTTATTTAGGTAAATATTTAGGCTTTAAACCTAAGAACGACTTTCAACACCAAACCATTAATATCATTGTTGCCAATGGAATTATGGGAGTTACCGTCTTAGCCATGAAACATACTTTTAAGGAAGAAAGACCTGATGGTTCTGATAATTTGAGTTTTCCTTCTGGCCATACTTCTACTGCTTTTACCAATGCTGCACTTTTATTTTATGAATATAAAGATTCCAATTTATGGTATGCAAGTAGTGGATTTTTGTTTGCTACAGCTACTGGAGTACTTCGAATTGCTAACAATAAACATTATACCTCGGATGTACTTACAGGAGCCGGAATTGGAATTGCCTCTGGTATGTTAGTTTCTTATTTTAACCCATTCAAATCTGTTAGTTTTGGAAAAAACAAAAAATCCACCGCCTTTATATATCCACAAATTGGAAATTCAATTGGAATGGGAATGATTCTTCAAACAAATTAATTTCATAATACCCCAAAAAAAATAGCCTTGAATTATCAAGGCTATTTTTTTGGCTATTATTTTAATATTAGAAAGGCAAATCATCCGGCTCTTCTTCATTAATACTTGTTGCTGGTGGAAATGCTTGTGCAGCTGGCATTGGCGGCGCTTGGTTTGAAGAAGCTTCAACACCTTGAGCTTTCGCAATTCTCCACCCTTGTATTGTATTGAAATAAACCATTTCTCCTTGTGGGTTAGTCCATTCTCTACCTCTTAAATTGATATCGATTTTTACAGCTTCTCCAACTTGGAAATTATTTAGTAAGTCACATTTGTCTTGAACAAATTGAACCAAAATATGTTGTGGATATTGTTCATCTGTTGTAACAACAACATCTCTTTTTTTGAAACCTGCTGATCCAACTTCTTTGGTTTGATCAATCATTTTGATTTTTCCTGTAACTTCCATCTGATTTTATTTAGTATTATTATTATTTTCGGGGAATCAAAACTCGAAACCCGTTTGATTACAAATTTTTGGTTTACAAATATATCATTTTCTTAATAAGTAGCCAAACAATTCCTAATGCCTAATTTTAGAAATCTGCCTTCCTGAAATCAGAAATTATTCCAACTCTCCATTCCAATCATAAATTTATAGTATAACAAAATGTATCTGTAAGAAGAAACGGCATGAATCAACATGAATTTGTCTTAAAAAAACTGCCTAGCCCTAATGGAAGTGGCATCCCACGTCATTGTGCGGCACGAAGCAATGACGTGGATACAACGTACAGCAGGAAAAAGCTCCAAAAAACACAATAATACTTCCATTATTTTGTTATATTTATGCCACTAAAAATAATTTATGAAGTTTTCTAAAAGTAGAAACACAAGCCGTTGGATCATTATTTTTGCTTCCTTTTTAATTATTTCATTAATTCTTTGGAATACTTATACTTTTTTTCAAATTTTCAAACACGAAGAACGTTTAAAAATGAATCTTTGGGCAAATGCTCAAAAGACATTAAAAAATGCGGATGTAAATACCGATGTCGATCTACCTCTTGAAATTTTTAGCAATAACACTTCCATTCCGATTGTTTTAACCGAGAACGACACCATCATAAATACGGTTAATATTGACGAGGAAATTGTAAAAGACGTAGAAAAATCAAGAGCCTTTTTGTCTGCCCTGAAAAATGAAAATGAACCTATAATAATCGAATATGTACCTGGTAAATTTCAGAAATTATACTACGGAAACTCCGCTTTATTAAACAAACTTAAATATTACCCAATAGCCTTATTGCTTATTATCGTACTCTTTGCTGGCTTAGTTTATAACTTTTATAAAAGCACTAAGATGGCAACCCAAAACAAACTTTGGGCAGGAATGGCAAAAGAAACGGCACACCAAATTGGAACTCCGCTTTCGTCATTAATAGGCTGGGTCGAACTCTTGAAAACCGAAAACATTGACGAAACTACCACTTCTGAAATCGAAAGAGACATTGAGCGATTAAAAACAATTACGGATCGTTTTTCGAAAATCGGTTCCGAACCAAAATTAGAAAATAGAGATATTATTGATGAAACTTTGCAATCTTATGATTATCTAATTTCTAGATTTTCAAAACAAGTGGAATTTTCTTTTGACGCTCCAAAGAAACCAATACTAGTTTTGCTCAATCCCACTTTGCACAGTTGGACAATAGAAAACCTCGTTAAAAATGCCATTGACGCCATGAAAGGCCGAGGAAAACTAAGTGTTTCTATTGAGGAAGAGGGAGAAATCGTCAAGATAAAAGTATCTGATTCTGGAATTGGAATTCCAAAAAAACAGTTCAAAAGCGTGTTTGAACCCGGCTTTACAACTAAAAGACGCGGTTGGGGTTTGGGGCTCTCACTAACCAAAAGAATTGTTGAAGAATACCACAAAGGAATTATAAGAGTACTGCATTCGGAGATTGGAAAAGGCACAACGATGCAGGTAAGTTTTAAGAAAAGCAAACTAATTTAGTGGAATTCCGAACCATGAAACTTTGGTAAACATGGTTTTACGAACTAATTTTGATTTACTTAAATAATCCTTTACAAACAATTCATGTTCTTCGGCTTGAGTCAAAGCTTCATTAATAGATTTTTTGATGGATCTCAAATTAGATTCGTTTTGAACTCCTACAAAACCAACAGTAATGATATCTTTTCTACATTTTGCAAAAGCTACTTTTGGACTTTGAATCATTTGGAGGATTTCATAATCGAGCAAACTGGGTTTGAACCTTTTATTTCTATAATTGATAAAATCATTTAATAAAACTATAGCTTGATTGTATTCTGTTGCAATTGAATTTAATCTTTCAATATTCTTATTTTGATTATAAACATCTAGTTCCTTCCGTTTGCTTGTCAAATAGTCAAAAATCATTTTATTTTTAATGCCATTTGCCTCAATTCTTTTTATTGATTCACTAACTCGTTCCATATCGGACAACGAATCCTGCCGTTTTAATTCAGAATCAAAGTCGAAATATTTTTTTGATTTATCGACTTGAACTTTCCCCTCGTAAAACTCCTGATTAGTAATGGGATAATTTAAAAATTGCCATAAAAAATCGAATGGAATATGAGAATCAATTATTTTGCTAGGTTCTGCTTTAAAATAATAATTGTTGATTTTCTTAACAAATTTCCCATTATACAAACCACCAGAACCCCAAGTGGGATCAAATATATACCATTTGTTATCAATTTGTGCTGCGCACCAAGCATGAGACAAAGTGGCTATTTTTCCGTTTTGTTTAGTGTATCCTTCAATTATCAAGGATTTAACACCTACTTTATTCGAAATTTCATTAAAAACTTCGGCATAATGAATACAAACGCCTTTTTTTGTTTTTAATACTTTTTCTATTTTTTCTGAAGCAGTTTGATTCGAATTTAAAGAAAATGCATTCTTTACATCATAACTAATATTCGATGCTGTCCAATAAAAAACAGCTCTAATTTTATCGTTATCTGATTTAAAATTTGTATTAATAAAACCCGCAATACCATCTGTAGAAGTAGTTAAATTATTGAGAATTGCTGCAATTTTTTTATCTATGGAAGCATATTCAATATTAACTTGACCAAAACTTAGAATGGAGAAAAAGAAACCAAAAAACAGAAACTTTATTTTCATTTTCTAAGTCCGATTAGGTATCGAATAATTATAAATTTTCTTGAATTTGTTTTGCCAAAAGTTCAAATTCTTCTTTGGACATCGTTACTTTATTTTGAAAACGCATTTCGTCCATTTCGTTTAACGGAATCAAATGTACGTGAGCGTGAGGAACTTCGAGACCTATAACTGCCATTCCAATTCTTTTGCAAGGAACCGTTTTTTCAAGTGCAATGGCAATTTTTTTAGAAAACTGCATCAACCCAAGATACAAGTCGTCTTCAATATCAAAAATCTTGTTGATTTCCTTTTTAGGAACGCACAAAGTATGTCCTTTTGCATTTGGATTTACATCCAAAAAAGCCAAAAAATTAGCGTCTTCCGCTATTTTATAGCAAGGAATTTCTCCGTTTATAATTTTAGTAAAAATGCTTGACATTGCTGAATTGTTGAATCGATTAATTATTTAGTCTCTAGAAATTTCCATAATTTCAAATCTTAAAACTCCGTTTGGAACTGTGATTTCGGCAATCCCACCAACAGAACTTCCTAGTAAACCTCTTCCAATTGGAGAAGTTACAGATATTTTTCCTGTTTTTATATCCGCTTCACTTTCGGCAACAAGGGTGTATTTCATTTCCATTCCGTTTGACAGATTCTTGATTTTTACATTAGAAAGAACCAATACTTTTGAAACATCAAGTTGAGTCTCATCAATTAATCTAGCATTCGAATGCACGTCTTCTAATTTGGCAATTCTCATCTCCAACATTCCTTGCGCCTCTTTGGCGGCATCGTACTCTGCATTTTCGGATAAATCCCCTTTATCTCTTGCCTCAGCAATATCAGCGGACGCTTTTGGACGCATCACACTTTTTAAATAGTCTAATTCTTCTCTTAATTTTTTTAATCCTTCGGCTGTATAATAAGATACTTTTGTCATAACTTCATCATTTATATAAAATAGAAAAAATCCCATCAGGACGGGATTTCTTTCCACAAAGATATTCTTTTTAATTTTTAATTTACAATTTAATGCGAATCATATATAATTCAAAGTTAAATAAATTAAATTTGTTTCGCCAATTCTTTTAATATATTTTAGACCATGCGAAAATATTTTGTTTTACTAATCGCGATTCCAATCTTCTTGGGGTGCAGTACAAATAACTTCAATAATAACAATCCCTATATCCCTAATTACAATTTTACAATAGAAATCGACATGAATTTGACGACTAATTCTAATCTTTTATATGTGAGTAATGCTATTTATTACCCTTATGGTGCACGACCAATATTTGTTTTTAATACTGGTAGTGGATACAATGCTTTTGACGCTGCCTGTCCAAATCAAGCCGGAAGCAATTGTTCTACTTTATACTTTAAAAAATTAGATCCGGTAGATCCTTTAAAAATTGATTACACCCATCTCGTTTGCCCTTGTGATGGTGCCGAATACTTTTTGTTTACTGGTCAATGTCCAGGAAAAAAATACCCACTAAAACAATATCGTGTGGAAGTAATTGGAAATCTGCTTCGGGTTTATAATTAACTAAAAAATCCTGATAGCTAACTATCAGAATTTTATAAAATAAAAATAAGGTTAATCTAGAACTTCAAGGTTAATCCCGCTAAGAAATTGATTCCTGCTTGCGGATAATAATAAATATACCCGCCTCCATAATCTACTCCATTAGAAACATATTTTACATTGTAAATATTGTTTACCAATCCAGATATAATAATAGATTTGAAAATAGTTTTTGGTTTAATTTCGTATGAAAAATTCAAATCATTGACATAATAGCTAGGCAATTTAGATGCAACTGATTCATCATTACTCATGTATTGGTCGCCTACATATTTTTGCAGACAAGAAACCTGAATGTTTTTATATGGCTTGTAAGTCAAAATACAACTTGAAACAGCCGAAGGCGAATACGCTATTTGCTTACCTGTAAAACTATTTCCATCCCGAATAATATTTGAACTTGATGCCATATTTAATTGCATTGTTAGTTCCTTAATAATATAATACACAGCTTCCACCTCCATACCTGATCGATAGCTTTTTCCAACATTAGCACGAATAGGATTTCCTACATTGTCTAATTTTCCTGTCAAAACTAATTGATCTTTGTATCCCATATAATACATATTGGCGTTAAACTTCCATTTTTGAGATGCAAATCTCCAGCCTAATTCAAAATCATTCAGTTTTTCTGGTTTCGCATTTCCGCCTTCATAATCCGTTCTATTTGGCTCACGATTCGCTCTTGCACACGAAAAATATAAAATATTCTTATCGCTAATTGTATAGTTCAAACCCGCTTTTGGATTGAAAAAATTAAAATTAGCATTTACCAAACCTGTTTCTGGACTGTCTATTTTGTACAACACATTTCGAAGTTGCAAGTCGCCAAAAAAACTTAATTTTGAACTGATTTGGTAATTGGCTTTTGCAAAAATATTTCCGTCTTTTTTTGTTGCCGAATTATCATAATATTTATCTCCCAATTCACTTTGAGAAGCAAAACGAGCCCAAATTACTTGACCAAAATGACCACCTTCGTATTTATTATAACCTCCACCAAAAATAAAATCTAGCTTTTCGTCTTTATAATTTGCTGAAAATGTGGTTCCATAGAAATTATTATCCAACCACTTTTGACGAATCAAATCGGTTGTAGTTTGCCCCGAAACTTCCTGTAATCCATAATCTGCAAAAGTCTGATCTTTCTGGTATTCTTCATAATATCCTCTTCCTTTTGTATAATGAAAAGCCAAATTAGTATTCCAGTTTTTTGATACTTTTTCGTTCCAATGCAATTGGTAATTATCTTGCTGATAATTATCAGTTTCATTTTTATAAAACTGTGTATTTCCATTTAAGTCGGTAAACATTCCCGCAAAATTAAACGTTCTGTTAGTTGCTAAAGTCTCCCCGTCTATACCATACCAAGATTGATAGGTTTTTTCTTTTCCACCAAAAGACAAGGCTTTAATCAAAGTGGTTTTGCCAACATAAGTTCCCTGAAGAAAATAAGATTTCATGTCCGAAGCACCACGATCCACATATCCATCTGATTTTATGGCTGATAATCTACCTGCAATTTCAAAATGGTCATTCATCAAACCTGTACTGAATTTTACGGTATGTTTTTGAGTATTAAAACTCCCCGCAGAATTCGAAATCTCTCCAGTTGCTTTATCAGAATAAGAATCTGTTAGCATATTTAGGCTTGCGCCAAAAGCTCCCGCACCGTTTGTGGAGGTTCCTACGCCACGTTGCAATTGTAAACTCTCCACCGAAGAAGCAAAATCGGGCATATTAACCCAATAGGTTCCATGGCTTTCTGAGTCATTATACGGAATACCGTTAATAGTAATATTGACTCTAGTAGCATCGCTTCCTCGAACGCGAATTCCAGTGTAACCAACTCCATTTCCGGCATCAGAAGTGGTCACAACAGACGGTAAATAGTTCATCAAAATTGGAATGTCTTGACCTAAATTTCGGGATTTAATATCCTTTTTATCCAAATTACTGAAACTAACCGGTGTTTTTGAAGTTACCCGAACTGCCGAAACTAAAACCTCATCCAGTTGATTGACTTGGGTTGTGTCTTGTTGTTTTTCTTGCGAAAAAGAAATTAAAAAAAATAGGAAAAAGAAAATAGATAATAATGGGCTCTTGGCTCTTGGCTCTTGGCCTTTTTTGTAAAATAAAAAGTTCATCCGTAAATAGAATTACGAATAAAAGGGGGAATTATTCTTTGTTAAATTAAAATGATTGTTCCTATGACAAATAGATAGTGTGCACGCTACTTTTTTGTCATTTTTTCCCTTAACAGCATTACCTGTTCAGGTTCGTTGGGTATAATCTCAGCTCGTAATTTAGAGCACCCCTTTGAGACAGGACA
>Ga0209499_1000401_pt1 | contig 32240 bp, 22 predicted proteins | sample C_130208_EF_Meta_FD_187306 | JGI IMG/M metagenome (GOLD analysis project Ga0209499, IMG submission 187306) | Freshwater microbial communities from Lake Croche, Canada to study carbon cycling - C_130208_EF_MetaG (SPAdes) (version 2) | ecosystem: Environmental > Aquatic > Freshwater > Lake... | reverse complement strand
ACGGCAGTCTACACCGCAGCATTTACACCACCAACAACTCCGCTCACAGCAATTACCAACACATCTCTGCTGACCTGCCAAAGCAACAGGTTCCGCGACAATAGCACTAACAACTTTGCAATCACAGTAAACGGCACCCCCCGAGTTCAAGCATTCCAGCCGTTCTCACCAGTGGCTTCGTATACGACTGCGGCGTATGGTGGGAGTGGGTATTTTAGTGGCAGTGGTGATTATTTAAGTATTGCTTATAATGCAAATTTAAGTCCGGGCGTTGGAAACTTTACAATTGAATTTTTTTACAATTCTGCGGGAGTTTCTTCGTCAAGCTATGCAACTCAAATTTCTAATGGTGTAGTAGCTTCCGCAAGTTCAGGTGCTTGGCTTTTTGGAACTAAATTTGGTGCTTCAAACGCAATTTGGTTTGCGTTTTATAACGGGACGGTATTTACAGATATTCAATCAACCTCGGTAAATCCAAACGACGGCGCTTGGCACCACCTTGCGGCTGTTAGAAGCGGTTCAACTATAACTTTATATTTTGATGGGGTTTCAATAACATCTGGGTCAAGTGCTCTCACGCTTGGAACGACTGACCCAACATTACTTGGGTATAACTCAAGAAACTCGGCTTACGTTGGCGGTTACATTTCTAACCTTCGTCTTGTCAAAGGCACGGCCGTCTACACCGGAGCATTCACTCCCCCCACATTAGCCCCGCTGACCACTGCTGGTTCGACAAGCGCGGCAAGTTACCCAAGCACAACAAACGTCAATACAAGTTTTGCGGCATCTAGCACTAGTTTACTTGCCAACTTTGCTAATGCTGCTGTTTACGATGCGTCTTTACAAAACCCATTTTTTACAGGTACATCTTTTGTAACTAACGCTACTTCCCCCACGCCAAAGTGGACGCCTTTGAGCATGAAGTTTGATGGAACGGCGAATAGTTATATAACAACTACAGAGTCGTCTAATTTAAGTGGCCCGACTGACTTAGCTACAACGGTTGTTCAAGCGTGGACAATGGAGTGTTGGGTCTATTACACTGCTGGCGGAAAAGTCATATCAAGGGGTGGAAACCCGGGCAGCACTTCTCCTTCTTATGACTTTAGCGTAAGCGGTGGAACCGGAACCTTTACGTTAGCAAGTGCTTCTGGAATCATAGCTAGTCCGGGATACACAATTACTTACCCAGCAAGTACAATCCCAACTAGTACTTGGGTTCATTGGGCAGCTACCAGAACTACTGCTGGTATAGTAGCCACATGGGTCAATGGTGTTTATCAAGGATCAAGCGGCACTAGTGTATCTGTATATAACATTAATAACTCTAGCTTTTCGCTTGGGTGTTTTAATAATTTTTATGGAATCGGTAACGTATTAACCGGAGCTATCCAAGATTTTAGGTTAACTAAAGGTATTGCTCGTTATTCTGGCACAGGAAACTTTACGCCGCCAGCGGCAGCGTTCCCAACAAAGTAAATCATGCAAATAGCTAATCAAGATCTTGTCATGAAAGACCACACTGAGTGGTTCCCAAACACATCGTTTGGTGACCGTGGGCCAACAATGGAGTGGCTTGCAGAAGCTGGGTACTACATCGTTTCTGGGTGGAAGCCGTACGACTCTAAGACGGAAAAGCTCATAACCGTCCCGCCTCACGTGTATGATGGTACCTGCTGTGTCGTTGATGTTGTGCCGCTGACTGAAGCCGACTTAAAAGCCCGTGAAACGGATCAGTGGAGCGCCATCCGTAGCCAGCGTAACCAGATGCTTAAAGACTCAGACTGGACTCAGGTGTCTGATGCTCCGGTCGACAAAACAGTATGGGCGACTTATCGACAGGCTCTGCGTGATATCACAAAACAGGCTGATCCGTTTAACATTGTTTGGCCGAGCGTAGCGGTTTCAGTTCCTTGTATCATTGAAGTCAGCGGTGTGAGCGCAGAACTGTCTACAATGGGGTAAATCATGGCTGCGGCGTTTAGCCTATACGGGTTTGAGCCGACAGCCTTTGAAACAGGTGCTGGCTCCGCAGTTACAGGAGTTGAAGGCACCGGCACTGTAGGCACGGTTAGTGCTGTAGTCTCCGTAAGTTTTACGGTAACCGGCGTTGCCGGTACGGGTGCAATTGGCACCGTAGTCGTCCCCACAAACGTATCTGTTACTGGTGTTGTTGGTACCGGTGCTATTGGTACAGTCACGCCCGGAGTAACTGTAACTGTTACGCCCACTGGTGTTTCCGGGACAGGTTCTGTCGGGACAATTAGCGCAGTTGGGCTAGACGGCGCGTTTTATGCTGGTGGTTTTGAATCAACCGCCTTCTATGTTGCGGGTCAAACTGTTGCTGTTACCGGTGTTTCCGGTACAGGTGCTATTGGCACCCCTGTCTTTTCGATATCGGTACTACTTACTGGGGTATCGGGTACAGGCCAGATAGGTACTGTAACAAATGTTCTTGGGGTTCCGGTCACTGGAGTTGAAGGTACCGGTGCTATCGGTCAAGCGGTTGTAGCTACGACGTTTGTAGTTACCGGGGTTGAAGGTAACGGGGCGATAGGCCAAGTAACCGCATCAATTCCTTCTGCATATACAGTAACCGGAGTATCAGGTACAGGCTCAGTCGGCCAAGTAGCCGTCGCCGCTAGTAGCAATGTTGCTGTTACTGGGGTTGAGGGCAATGGGGCTATTGGGTCGGTACAGATTACCAGCCCGATTACTGTTCTTGTAGATGGCGTAGAAGCCTCTGGTCAAGTCGGTACTGTTGCTTTATTTGGTAGTGAAGGTGCGTTTGACGGGGACTCGTTTGAGAACACCGCGTTCTACGTTTCCAACCACTCAGTTACAGGCGTTCAAGGCGTTGGAGAAACCGGCAACGTCACCGTCAATTACGGCTACACGGTTTTAGTTACGGGTGTTGAGGGTGTCGGCCAGCTTGGTGATTTGTTCCGGTCAATTGTGGTTTACCCAGATGGGGTGTCGGCCACTGGTGCTGTTGGAACGGTCAATGTAAAAGGTGGGTTCCGCGTTACTGGAGTACAGGGCAACGGGCAAGTTGGAAGTGTCGTTGTTCCTCAATCTGTTGTATTATTAGTAAACGGTGTCCAAGGTGTTGGGCGTGTTGGTCAGGTCGCTCTTCCGTATAATAATTGGAACGTAATACCAACTCCTCAAACTCCAAGTTGGGGCGCAATCAGTAACACGCAGACCCCTGCATGGGGACAAGTTAGTAACAGTCAAACACCAAGCTGGTCTACAGTAACATCAAACCCAACTTCACCCGGATGGACACAGGTCACTAACGATACTGCATCTCCGTCTTGGACACAAATAGCCGCGTAAGGAATATTCATGGCAACCCCACTTCTTGGACTCGCTCTACCCGTAACTGGATCACTGAATAACCAGTGGGGCGACACGGTTAATAACTCAATCACTTCGCTGCTTGACTCGGCGGTGGCCGGGACGACAACGCTCTCTACCGATGCCGATGTAACGCTAACGACTACACAAGAAGCCTCTAATCAAGCGCGATCAGCCGTTCTTTTATGGACCGCTGCCGGAACGGTTACCCGGATAATCACAGCCCCGGCTCAAAGTAAAGCCTATGTTGTCATCAACTCCAGCAGCACTCAGTCAATTAAGTTAGTTGGAGTAGGTCCTACTACGGGCGTCACAATCGCCCCCGGTGAGAAATGCGTAGCTGCATGGAACGGGTCTGACTTTGTAAAAGTTTCCGGGCTTACTCTAACGACGACGGGGACCAGCGGCGCGGCGACTCTTGTGGGTAACACGCTAAACATTCCTCAATACGCTGGCGGTGGTGGTGGCGGTACAGTTACTTCGGTTTCAGTCGCTTCTGCAAACGGTTTTGCTGGGACGGTTGCTAATGCTACTTCGACTCCCGCAATTACTGTGTCGACTTCAATTACTGGAGTTTTAAAAGGTAACGGGACCGCCATTAGTGCGGCTATTGCGAATACGGACTATCAATCACCAATCACGTTAACTACAACCGGAACGACTGGCGCAGCTTCGTTTAATGGCACCACTCTTAATATCCCCCAATACTCTAGTGGTGGTGGGGGTGGTACAGTTACTTCTGTCGGCGGTGCAGGTACAGTTAACGGTATTTCTTTATCGGGTACGGTCACAAGCACGGGTAACTTGACCCTTGGTGGAACTCTTTCTGGAGTTAGTTTAGCTACTCAAGTAACAGGTAACCTGCCGGTCACTAACTTAAATAATGGCACTAGCGCGAGTTCTTCTACTTTTTGGCGTGGTGATGGTACTTGGGCCGCAGCTAGTGGTGGTGGGGGCGGAACAGTTACTTCTGTCGGTGGTACGGGCACGGTTAATGGACTAACACTCACTGGTACGGTAACTTCTTCAGGTAATTTGACCCTTGGTGGAACTCTTTCTGGGGTTAGTCTAGCTACTCAAGTAACAGGCAACCTGCCAGTAACAAATCTTGGTAGTGGTACTAGTGCATCTAGTACGACGTTTTGGCGTGGTGACGGTTCTTGGGCTACTCCTGTTAGTAGTGGTGGTGTCACGTCTTTCAGTGCTGGTAGTACCGGGTTTACACCTAATACGGCGTCGACTGGTGCTATTGTTTTGGCGGGTTCGTTAGCGGTGGGGTCTGGAGGTACGGGCGCTACAACTACTACGGGGTCTGGGGCTAACGTACTTGCTACAAGCCCAACCCTAGTTACACCAATCCTCGGTACTCCGCAATCTGGTGCCCTTACAAACTGTACAAGTATCCCAGTTAATCAAGCGACTGGAAACCTTCCGGTAGCCAATCTTGGTAGTGGTACTAGTGCATCTAGTACGACGTTTTGGAGGGGCGACGGCACTTGGGCGACTCCGGCTAGTAGTGGCGTTACTTCTGTTAGTGGCGCGGGTACCGTTAACGGTATTTCTTTATCGGGTACTGTAACTTCTTCAGGTAATTTAACGCTTGGTGGAACCCTTTCTGGAGTTAACCTAGCGACTCAAGTAACGGGCAATCTGCCAGTAACAAATCTTGGTAGTGGTACTAGTGCATCTAGTACGACGTTTTGGCGTGGTGACGGTTCTTGGGCTACTCCGGCTGGCGGTGGTAGCAAAGCAACTTCTACTGCGTTGGGTACGGTGTACGGGCAAGGTGGTGACGATGGTGTTACCGCTGGACCCACTTCTTTTGGATATCAAGCAGCAGCAAATACGACTACTGCACAAATTACGGCGGTTGGATATCAGGCGGGTTATGCGTGTACCGGAAATTCTAGTACTGCTGTTGGTACATATGCTTTGCGCGGGATTAGTGCTGGAGTCCCGGCATCAGGAACACAAAATACTGCGGTTGGATATAGTGCAGCATATAATATAAGCACTGCTATTAGCAACACCGCCGTAGGTTATTACTCGCTATATTCAAATACTACAGGGGATACTAACGCTTGTTTTGGAGATAGTTCTGGTAGATATATTACTACTGGAACAGCCAATACTTTTTTAGGCCAAGCCAGCGGAAACGTTGGAACAAGTTCAATTACAGGCAATAACAATACTTGTCTTGGTTATTCCTCTGCTTTAAGTTCGGCATCTGTATCTAATACCGTTACTTTAGGCAATTCAAACATTGCCACGTTACGTTGCGCGGTTACTAGTATTACTGCAATCTCTGATGTACGAGATAAAAAAGACGTTGTTGATATCCCAGCCGGTTTAAGTTTTGTCGAAAAACTACGCCCCGTTTCATTTAAGTGGGCGATGCGTAACCTTTATGAAGATCCTACGTTTACTGGAAAACAGGGTATACCGGAGTTTGGGTTTATCGCTCAAGACCTGCAATCGGTACAAGTAGAAACAGGTATAACTGTCCCCAATCTGGTAATGGACGACAACCCCGATAGGATAGAAGCTGCTCAGGGCAACCTAATCCCAATTCTCGTCAAAGCCATCCAAGAACTCACCGCCCGCGTCAAAGAGCTAGAGGCTAAGGCCACCCAGTAATTTTCCTGTCTTATGCCTACGATAAACTTGCGACGGGCACCCGCCCATCTAACCCCGGAGATTCTCATGAAAGACCTAATCATTGACGCTATCGATGGCTCGGAGCCGATTGATGCGCTGAACGCTCTGTTCTCAGTTGCTTTTTCTGTTGCTGCTGAAAGCGGTATCAACGAGTTTACGCTTAGCTCGCTCTTCTCCTCGCACATCGAAGCGCAGTTTGAAGTTGCTGCTAACGCAATTGCCGAAGGTGACGCGGAAGAAGACGAAGAAGCTGAAGAAGACGAGCAAACTGACAACTAAAGTCAGGCCCCGGTGCGACCCACCGGGGTTCCAAAATGCCCTCCTGTGCTGTATGTGCTGGTGAATTTGCCAAAGATGACCTCATCGTCCACGGGCGCAGGACTTACTTTCTTTGTAGCCCCTGCAAGTCTAACGTAAACCGGCTTGACCGGTTCGGATTGTCCCCATCAGATTATGACTTCCTGTTGAAAATTCAGGGGTATAATTGCGCTATATGTGATAATCCCCTCAAGCTCAAGCAGTACAAATTTGCAGTTGATCACTGCCACGACTCAGATGACGTTCGCGGAATCTTGTGTAAGCGGTGCAATTCTGCCTTGGGTATCTTTGAAGATAACCCAGATTTTTTGGTTCGCGCTGCGGAGTACTTGAATAACCCCCCTGCTTTGGGTAAAGTCAAGAAACACAATGGGCGCAAAAAGGTGACGTTCCTTCGGGATGAGTACATAAGGATGCACGGCAATGGAGATAGTTGAACTTTTTCTAAAGGCGTGGCCGGTGCTTCTGGGTATCGTTACGCTTATTGTCGTGCTCTCTAAGCTTGACCTGCGCGTAGCAGTCCTTGAGGAAAAAGTCAAATCAGCGTTTGAGATCATCAACAAGGCGAGGGACAAATCGTGACTGAAAAACTCGAAGCCAAAAGCCAGCTAATTGAAAAAACAGCGTTTGCTGTTTTGCCGATTCTCTTTACTTGCGTGGTTTATCTGATGTCGTCACTCGACAAGTTGAGCCACGATGTGACGGTACTGAACGCCAAAATCAGTCTGGTGGTCACATCAGACAACAAACAAGCCGCCAACAGTGGTGCTGAACTAGCGCGGGAAAAACTACGTCAAGATCTGGAAAAGCAAATCAATGAGAACCGTGAGCTTATTCACCTGAATCGTGAACGCATTGTGATCCTTGAACAGAAGGTGAAGTAATGGCTAATTTTGAGCAAGCCTTTGAGAAGATGATTTCTGACGAGGGTGGTTATGTTCTACACAATGTTCCCGGTGATACGGGTGGGATGACATATGCAGGTATTGCGCGAAACAAAAACCCTAACTGGCCCGGATGGAATCTCATCGACCGCGAAGCCACCAGTAATCCACTCCTTAGCGGGATGGTGCGTAACTTTTATAAAGTTGAGTTTTGGGATCGTGTCAGAGGGGATGAGATTACGAACCAAACTGTTGCCGAAAACATCTTTAATTTCTCAGTAAACACTGGGATGGGTGTTGCAATTAAGCTGGCGCAGTTGATCGTCGGTGCTACGCCAGACGGCGCGGTTGGTGAAAAGACCCTGCAAAAGTTTAATGCCGCAGAACCCGAAGCGTTTAAAAAAGCGTACGCACTCGCCAAAATAACCCGCTACGCCGACATCTGCAACAAGAACCGCACCCAATCCAAATTCCTTCTTGGTTGGATAAATCGTACTTTGAAAGGGCTTAAGTAATGGACTTAATGGGTATTGGGTCAATCATTGAAGGCGTTGGCAAAGTTGCGGATTCGCTCATTACAACGGATAAAGAACGCCTCGAAATGGCGCTGGAGGACCGCAAGCTCGACCTTGAAGAGAAGAGGATTGACCAAGAAACCGACTTGGCTCAGGTTGAGGTCAATAAAATTGAAGCGTCGAGTTCTAGCGTATTTGTCAGTGGTTGGCGTCCTGCTGTGGGCTGGGTTGGGGTTGCAGGTTTGGCTTACCAATTTCTTGGCTACCCGCTGATGCAGTGGTGCTGGGCTTTTGGTCAAGGTTATGACATAATCCCTAAAGGGTTGGCCCCACCCCCGGATCTCCAAGTAGAACAACTCATGACACTCCTTGCTGGTCTTCTCGGTTTTGGCGGGATGCGGTCATTTGAGAAGCACAAAGGGGTTGCGAGTAAGTAATGCCACTCAAAAAGTTCCAACCCCGTCCCGGTGTAAACAAGGAAAACACTCGCTACGCCAACGAGAACGGTTGGTTCGACAGTGAGAAAGTTCGATTTCGCCAAGGTACGCCCGAGAAGATTGGCGGGTGGCAACGCATTTCCACAAATACGTTTATAGGTATTTGCCGGTCGCTGTGGAACTGGGTGACTCTCGCGGGTCAAAACCTGATCGGACTAGGCACTAACCTCAAGTTTTATATTGAGAACGGTGGGGCGTACTTCGATATCACTCCGCTTCGTGCCACTGCTACTCTTGGTACTAACCCGTTTACAGGTAACGGCACTACTACGGTTACGGTAACCGCTGCATCTCACGGCGCTACTACTGGGGATTACGTTACGTTTAGTGGGGTCACAGGTACTTACGCTACGCTCTTAAACGCCGAATACGTTGTCACGTACGTAAACGCTAACTCATACACCATCACAACTTCTTCTGCCGTTGCTTCCGGCGCGACCGGTGGATCTGCTGTTGTAGCTAAGTATCAAATTCACGTTGGTGCTGCTATTCAAGCCCCACTGAGCGGGTGGGGGGCAGGTCTTTGGAACGCTGGGCTTTGGGGTATAGGGGCCGGGGATACTAATTACTCGTTGCGGCTATGGTCCCAAGGTAACTTTGGTCAAAACTTAATTTTTGGTTATCGTGGCGGCCCGATATATTACTGGGATGCGGTTAATGGGGTCACTACACGAGGGGTGTTGCTATCATCTATTACTGGTGCTTCAGACGTGCCCACAGTGCAGAACGTGGTGTTTGTGTCCGATAACCGGTTTGTTTTTGCATTTGGATGCAATGACTACGGTGAAGTAGCTCAAAACCCGATGCTTATCCGATGGTCTGACCAAGAAAACCCCCTTAGCTGGACTGTTTCCGCTACTAGTCAGGCAGGTAGTTTGACGCTTTCTCATGGGTCTGAAATCACTACGGCGGTGCAAACCCGCCAAGAGACGCTTGTTTTTACGGATTCCGCTCTTTATTCTTTGCAGTATCTTGGCTTACCTGCGGTATGGGGGTCACAGATTCTCGGTGATAACGTCTCTATCATTAGCCCAAACGCGGCGGTTGTTGCGTCGGGTCGAGTGTTCTGGATGGGGGTAGACAAGTTCTACGTATACGACGGTAGGGTTAACACGCTAAACTGCGACCTACGTAAATATATCTATCAAGATATTAACCTCAACCAAAAGCAACAGGTATTTGCTGGTACTAGCGAAGGATTCAACGAGGTCTGGTGGTTCTACTGTTCAGAGAACTCTACTACAGTTGACAAATACGTCATCTATAACTACATCGAAAACGATGGTAAAGGTGGTATAGGTGTTTGGTACCACGGCTCGTTGGCTCGCACCGCATGGTTAGATTCTGGGCTAACTGACTACCCTGTAGCTGCTACGTACAACTACAACCTCGTGAATCATGAGTACGGTGTAGACAATAACGAAACCGGAACGGTACAACCAATTACTGCATATATAGCTTCATCCGAGTTTGATGTTGATGACGGAGATAAGTTTGGGTTTGTCTGGCGTATGCTGCCGGATGTGACGTTTGAAGGGTCTACCGCTGCCAGCCCATCTGCTGTGATGACGTTGATCCCCATGCAGAACTCTGGCTCAGGATATAACACTCCTCAGTCTGTTGCTGGTAGTAGCTCCGCCACGGTTACTCGCACTGCTACTGTGCCTATTGAAAAGTTTACAGGACAGGTTTACATTCGCGTGCGCGGTCGTCAAATGATTCTGAAGATGGAATCAACTGATCTGGGGGTATTCTGGCAGTTGGGTTATCCACGGTTTGATATCCGGTTGGACGGCAGACGATGAGCTACCTAGTTACTGCTGATGATGTGCTGGCCCAAGCCGTTGCGCCTAACTTGCCCCTTGCGCCTAATGAGTATGAGCGACGTTACTTTGATCAGCTTAATAACATTTTGCGGTTGTACTTCAACCAACGCGATAAAATTGTTGGTCAGTTAAAAGCCAACGTGCCGGTAACGGTAGCTAACCTACCCAGTGCATCGACCGCAGGGGTTGGGTCTAGGGAATTTGTGACTGATTCTTCTGTGTCTACATTTGGCTCTACAGTAGCCGGTGGCGGGTCAACTAAAGTGCCTGTGTATTCAGACGGTACTAACTGGAAAGTAGGTTAATTATGAGCGATGAAGCATGGCAACCCGGTTACGATACCCTCAAAAAGCAGATGGAGGCTATTCAGAGTAGGGCGGACGTATATAAACGCCGTTCGCCATTAGAAGCTAGTACTCATATCGACAACATCGCCAAATCTTTAGCAAAAGATTATGGTATCACTAACATTGGTGATATCGGTATAAGGTATGAAACTCGCCCCGCTTATGTGTCGGGCAGTGATGAATCGGCTACTGTAATTCCTGAAGAACAATTACCAATATACTACAATAAAAACAACCCTAGCCAAATAATCCCCGGCTATAAGTTTGCTTCTGAAGGCGCAGGAAAAGGGTTTAGCAATTACAACCTTCAGCCTATGTCTGACGGAAAAGGCGGCACCATCGTTGTGCCGGTTCAAGAGTACAACAAGTCCGGTCTCGGTGCATTTGTGCAAGACCTCGGGCCAATCTTGCCGGTCATTAATATTGCGCTTATGGCGGCTGGCGTGCCTCCGATGTATATGGCTGCTGGTAACCTTGCGTTACAGGGCGCTGCCGGAAATGTCAATAATCTTGAAGATGCGCTTAAAGTAGCTGCGCCATTTGCTATACCGGCGGCGCTTCAAGGTCTAGATGTGGTAGGGCCGTCTACGGCTTCAACCCTCGCAGGGCGTGTTGCAGAAAACTATAGTGGTCTTACTGGTATTGGCGCTGATATCTTGGGTGGTGGCCTCGCTGGCGCGGTTAAAGCCGGTTTGACTGGCGGCGATATCGGTGCGGGTGCTTTGATTGGTGGGGCTACTCCGGGGCTATCTTCTAGCCTTAAAGACGCTTATAAAAACCTAACGGCGTTTGACTACGGAGCAGACATAAATGATATGGGTGGTAGCGCCCTAGAAGGTTTCGGCCCCACTACTACTGACACTAATGCAGGGGTAGTTAATCTAGCTGGCGCGGGCGCTAACGATATTCTTGGAAATCTGACTGAAGACGAACTGAATAGTCTTTACGCTTCTACTGTGCCGAATACAACCGGTGCAGTGACGAGTGGGGTCACGCTCGGCTCAATAACCCCAAAAACAGTAACTGACGGCGCTGTTAGCACTATGGCTGGGGCTGGCACTAATCTTACGACAGCGGCGGGGATGCCGAGTGTAGATGATCTTGACGTTATGGATATGCAGCGGATCAACGACACTGAATACTTCACTGATAAGAACGGAAATTCGTATTACATTGATGATAATGGTGATGTCCAATCGCTTACTAAAGCTCAATTTAACACCCTATTAGGTATCGATAATACTATAGATCCTAATGCCGGTAAGCTCGATAAAGTTACAACTACTGCTAAATTAGACCCTAATCTTGGACACGATTGGGCAGAAGACACAACCAAACTTACTACTACCCCCACACTTGACCTATCAACGCTTACAAGTCTCAAGCATATTGTTCCTGTTAACACAACAACTGCAATCACGACCAGCGATAAAGTTGCGCTAACAACCAGCAACTTAACTACAATAGACACAAAAGATACTGGGGCGCTTACAACTTCTCAGATTGCACTGCTCACGACTGTTGGTACTGGGTTATTGGCGTCTGATTTAACTGGTAGAAAAATCATTCCGCTGACTACAGGGTTGACTGCGCTCGATACTAAAAACATCACTGCGCTAACATCCGGCACAACTGCGCTCGATACTAAAAACATCACTGCGCTAACATCCGGCACAACTGCGCTCGATACTAAAAATATTACTGCGTTGACTACGATGGACGCATTGGGGCTGCAAGGTATTGCGGACCCGGCAAATCGATACTGGCAGCAGACGGGTAAAGCTGGGACTGGCGGTCAGAGCGGGGTGCGGTTCTTTGACTGGACGACTAATCCAGTGCCATCTATGGGCGGGTCAAATATTGCAGCGGCACAAGCACTCTCAAGCGTACCGATGCTGACTCAGGCACAAATTGCTGCACTGCAACCAACGCCAAAACAATATTTTAACGCCGCAACAAACCGGTACTACACAGACCCTACCGGACAATGGACACCCCCCGCCGGATGGGTGCAAAAGACTTTTAAGGATGGTGGCGAAGTGGAAACTAAACATTTTGACGGCGGTGGTCTTAGTTTTGCTGATTTTGATTTGGGAATAGATCCTTACAAATTTGCTGATTTTGATTTAGGTATTGATTTTAGCGGGCCTGACTTTAGTAATTTTAAGTTTGCCGATTACGACTTGGGTATAGGCTCCAATACAATGTCTGATGCGGACGTTGAAGAGTACCTTCGTGGGTTGCCTAGTGATAACGCCAGCTACGGCGATATTGACCGCACCGCAAGTTATCAACAAGATATTAAAGACGCCGCTGCCGCCTCTGGTTCAAGTGCGCTTTCTGGCACAGTTAAAACAGTTGTAGATAAACTCACAGGGCTGGGGGCTAAACTCACTCAGAGTGCGCTTGACTCCATAGCAAAAAATCCCGGTGCGTGGCTATCGGCTCTGGCCGGTGCAGGACTAGGCTACGCCGCGTCAAAGAACAACACGGTCTCACCTATGGGGTTGCAAGGGTTGGGCATGACGCAGCAGCAGGTCTATAACACACTTAAAGGCGGCAACTACGTCGGCAAAGCCGTAGGTGGTGAGATCCCCGGGTACGGTGCAGGGGGTGGGTTGCACTATCTTAAGAGCGCCGAAGATGGCATGGCAGACAAGATTCCTGCTACTATTGACAACAAGCAACCGGCTCGGCTAAGCGGTGGAGAGTTCGTAATCCCTGCTGACGTTGTATCTCATCTCGGCAACGGCAACTCAGAAGCCGGAGCTAAACATCTTTATGAAATGATGGACCGAATCCGTCAAGCACGTACCGGCACACCCAAGCAGGGCAAACAGATCAACCCCGCTAAGTTTACGCCAAAGTAAGGAAAAACCATGAGCATTCGATACTTTGACGGAGGCGGTAACGTCACTGTTGGTTCAAACCCTGCTGCAACTGGCGCAACTGAAACCACTGTATCAAACTGGGCCGCGCCAGCCGTTGGCGGTATTATTCAACGCGGTCTTGAGATCGCAGGTCAGCCGTATCAGGTATATGGTGGCGCTCAAGTCGCCGGTGCTGGTGACCTACAGAAAAACGCGTTCTCAGGCATTCAAGGACTGACACAGCCAAACGCAGCGCAGAGCAACGCTGGCACCAATATGCAGAACGCGTATCAGTCTGCTATAACGCAGCCGGGATACTCGGGCACGGATTTCAGTAGAGCAGGTCTTGCAACCGGCTTACCCGGATACATGGGTACGGACCTTACTAAAATAGGCGTTGCGTCTAGCCAAAACCCATACACTGGTACGACGTTTACGTCAAACACAACGGGTATTAACAATCAGTTTGGTCAAGATAATCTTAGCCAGTACATGAACCCATACCTGTCCACGATCCTCAACCCCCAGATTGAAGAAGCTAGGCGTCAGGCGCAGATTACGCAGATGCAAAACGACGCTAGGATGACTCAAGCTGGGGCATTCGGTGGTGGTCGGCAAGCAATTCTGAACGCGGAGACGCAACGTAATCTAGGGACCAACCTCGCTGACATTACCGGTAAGGGGTACCAAAACGCGTATACACAAGCTCTAGGACAATACAACACAGATCAAGGTCGCCTTTTGGATGCCTTAAAGGCTAGAGAGCAATCCGGTCAGTTTGGGTATGCTAAGGACGCGGAGCGCCTTGCTGGCGATAGAAACGCATTGCTTGAAGCAGCAAAAACTAGAGAACAATCTAGTCAGTTTGGGTACGCTAAAAATGCAGAACGCCTTGCTGGTGATAGGGAGGCACTTCTCAATTCATTAAAAGCTACCGAACAAGCTGGGCAATATGGTTCCACTTTAGGGCTTAACTACCTGAAAGAAGCCGGAGATGTAGCACAGAACCAAGGTGCCTTTGGTAATACGCAACAACAGCAAGCCCTCGCTGCAAACAGGCAGGAAGCTGAACTTGGTGGTATTCAACGCGGCATTACTCAAGAAGGTCTTACTTCTGACTACAACATGTGGAAAGAACAGCGGGATTACCCAAAGACACAGCTTGACTACTTCAGCAACTTGATCAAACAGTACCCGATGACTACTACTAATACGTATGGTCAGGCTGGAAATACTGCTGCTAGTACGTTGGGCGGGTTAATCACAGCATTGTCAGCGTACGACATTCTGTCTGGCAAGAAAACACCGTAAGGGCACGTCATGTCGATTATTGGATCATCTCTTGAGGCTGTTCGGCGTGACCTGAAGTACATGCCGACCCAAACGCTTATCCAGTATAAGCAGAACCCGGCAAAAAACGCCGTTGACGGTATCCCGATGGATATGCTCGCTGGGCTTGAGCTTAGTCGCCGTGCCCAGATGCAGACTGAGTTATCTGCTGCCGGTGCCCAGAACGCGGCAAATATGCCAACCGTCACCGATGCTGCTGCGCAACAATTAATAGGTCAGCCGCAACAACCCCCAGCACCACAACCAGCGCCCCAACAACCCGCACCTCCGCCACAACAAGCTGCACCACAGCCACAACCCCCAGCACCGCAGCCGCCGATGCCGCAAATGCAACAGGCCCCACAAGGCGGGCTGCCGACTGTAAACAAAGCAGCGGGTGGTCAGATTACTGGGCGTGTTATTAATGACATCTCAGATCTCCGCGATCTTCTTGGTGGTGGTTACGCTGGCGGCGGGATTATTGCGTTTGCCAATGAAGGTGCGGTGCCGCGTGCTGGCGAAACAGATGAAGAAAGAATGCGGCGCGAGTATGAAGAAGCTAACGCGGGTATGGCTACTATGCCTAACATGCGAGCAAAATCGGCTCAGAAACAGCTTGAGATGCGCCGTGCGATGGGTGAAGGTACGGTGTTTGGGGCTAAAAAAGAAGATAAAAAGCCCGAGGCTGTTAAAGCTGACGAACAGAAAGCACCGCCTTTACCACCTCTGCCCCCTAGTATTACGCCGCCATCACCAAACGCTTTGACAGAAGGGTTATATAACTTGCTTAACACGCCGCGAGGCGGTGGCGGGATTTCCGGCGTAACACGACAAAACCTTAAAATGCCGGAAATGCCGGATCGGTCAGTAGCAGAAGCCGAAATTAGGGGGTTGGCGAACGAGACCGCTGAAGAAACAAACGCGCGACTGGCACAAAAGAATTTTTCTGCGGACCTAGAGAGACGCAAATCTCCGTTCATGTCTCCAGAGCAGCTTGCTGCCGAAGAAAAAATCCAGTTTGATAAGCGTCAAGCACTTTATGGCCCGGTAAATGCAGAGACACAGAAAGTTCTTGATGAGCGTAGGGCTGCATTAGAAGAGCGGCGTGGTAAACGGTTGTCTGAGGCTGGGTTGCAACTTGGTCTGGGTATGCTGGGCGGTCGCGGAAACCTAGCCAGCATCATTAGCGGCGCAGGTAAAGAAGCTGTCAGTGCATACCAGAAAGGCCAAGAGCTTGACGACGCGCAGCAAGAACGCATTCAGGACATGCACCTGAAACAACAGCAAGCTCTGGTTGCCCAGCAAACCGGTAACATGGACCTTGCACATCGTCTGGCGCGTGAAGCTCAGGCCGATAAACTTGCTATTGACAACTACGAGATCAATAAACAAAAAGAAGGGATTGCTGCACTTGGCGAAGCTGCTAAAACTTCTGGCGCTACACGTAACCGTCAGATGGCAGCAGAAATGCACCTCGATAAAATTGAGAATATGCTTGAGCGCCAAAAAATGGGCATCGATATGAGCCTCCAGTTGGCCGAAGCTAAAACTAATATGATGCTTGAACTTGGGGGCTTGCGGTCAACTAACGCCGATCTTGGTCGGCAGATGCAGATAATGGGGTTGATTAATAAAATAGAACAGGCGCAGCAAAATGCTACGGCGCGGCAAATACCGACAATGGCTGATGTGGCAAACGCGGAAAAGACAATTAGAGACAATTACGCAGAGCCAGCTTCAATGGGTGTACAGGCTTTTGTAGCGTCTAGACAGGACACCAATCTTGCAAGCAAATACGCGCAAGCGTTGCGAGATTCCCAAAGTGGTACGGAGTCTATTGCCCAACCTGCAAGAGTATTTTTGTACAACGTGCAACAAGCCGCAAAAGATCAAGGGATTAAAGAACGGCTCCGTGGAACGCGTACATCTGGCGAAAGTTCTGGTGGCGTGCGAGATTATGCAGACGTGGCTCCATTGTTTGGGATTGGGAGATAAGTTGTGCCGATTTATAACGTACCTAATGTTGGGCCGGTTCGGTTTCCGGACACGATGCCGGAGGATGAGCTTAGAGTACGGTATGCAGACCTTGCCAAACGCGCTACCGAAGCCGCTAACGCTAAGTTTGAGTACAACCCAGACTATCGGGAGTTAGGTCTTGGGCAGCTAATTAAAGGCGGGTTTAACCGCTCGCTGTCCGCAATTGGTAGTGGTATTACAGACGTTGCCCCTGCAATGATCGGCTCGGCTCTGGGGTACGAAGATTACGCTAAACAGCAAATGGCCGAGGCGGCGTTAAAACGCCAACAAGTTGAGCTTGAGAACCCGACAGGGTTCCGGTCGTATAAAGAGATTCGCGGCCCGGGTGATTTTGTTGGTTACGCCGCTGAGACTCTTGGTGAACTCGGCCCTGATATCGCCGGTATGTTAGTCCCCGGTGGGGTTGGCAGTGCACTCGGTAGACGTGTTGCTATGCGCGGTGCAGCCGAAGCTGCTGGCGCTCGCGCTGCTGAATCTGTCGCGGCTAAAGGTCTTGCAGGGGATGCTGCGGAAGCCTACACAAAACGTCTTACCGATGCCGCTGTTAGTCAAGCTGGGCGTGCTGGTGCCGAGACTGGCCTAAATGTTGGTATGTACGCTGGGGCGTACGGTCTTAATACGCCTGAGACCTTCCAAGGTATCTACGAAAAAACGGGCGAGTTTCACCCCGGGATCGCTGCAACTTTCGGCGCTGCAATAGCGGCTCTTGATACTGTACTACCAAGTTATTTGTTAAAGCAACTTAGCCCTGCGGCTAAAGGCAAACTAGCGTCTGAGCTTGTCAATCGGTCAAGCATTGTTGAACCGTCCATTAAAGCCGGTATTGCTAAGAGTGCTGGTAGAGCCGCGTTTGGTGAAGGTGGTACAGAAGTAATACAGGAGGGTTTGAATATCCTCGCTGAAAAAACCGCTGGTGCTTCTGGTGAGTTCTTTTCACCTGAGAACGTAGACCGACTTATTAACGCTGGCCTGAAAGGCGCAATCGGTGGCGGTGTACTTGGTACCCCCGGTGGTGTTAGAGAGGCATATGCCGAACGTGCTGCTGCACGTGAAGAGATTGCTAGACGCGCCGCACTTCCTGAAACCCCTCCTTCTCCTGAAGCTCCACCTGCTGGACCAGTTGACTATGCCCGCCCTGCGGTTACGCGCCGCCCAGATTATGTTGCTCGGCCCGGGTTGCGTGAGACCCCGCTGCCAGAAGCTGATCCAAACCAGCTTGATATGTTTCCGGGCGAGAAGGCTCGGTTCAGTCTTGATGAGGTGCGTGCAGCGCGTATCCCAGAGCCGGGGTCGAGTCTGGTTGAGAACCTTGAGGTTGCCAAACTTAAACTTGGTCGTGGGGACGAGCTAACCAACGGTGAGATTCAGCTTTTAGTTGACAATAAACTTGTTACACCAACAGAAGCCAAGAACCTTCCAAGGGCCACAGAAGAAGTCGCACCTCCTGAAGTTTTACCGGGACAGCAGACGTTGCCGGGGATGTCTACCCCTGAGTTAGCGTTTAGAGACGCAGCGTTCGCAGACAAAATTACGCAACCAGAGTTACCGCTTACTCGGCCAATTACGTCTCGTTTAGATGTTGCACCACCTCCGCAGCAAGAACAACCGGCCCCACCACCTGCACCAGAACGTGGAGAGCAGCCTGAGCTTGACCTCATGGGTGGGCGCACGGGTGCGCAACTAAAATTCTGGGATGCAGTCGATAAAGCCGAACGCAGTGGGGGTATACCGCTACCGTTTCCGGGGATGCCGATCAGGGGTGAGGACTTGCGACGGAGGCTTGAAGGCCGACCTGAACCCAAGCCTGACGAACGCGCTAACGTCCTTACGCCTGAAGTTCTTGCTGCGCTCGGCGTTACGCCGCAGATGCCCGCGCATAAGCGCACGATTGGTAAGAGCCTAGATGACCCGCAAGAGCGTGAGCAGGTCGCCAGTGCGTTCCGTGGGTTGGCTAAGAATAAACAAGTGCCGCAAGAAACCCGGGACAAGCTCACCGCTATCCTGAAAAGCCCGCTGTTCGCTACTCAACCGGAGCTTAACTTTGAAGCACCCCCAGCAACCCCAACCCCCTCGGTACCTGTCACTCCACCAAGTGGAGCAAGCCCTAGCGTACCTAGCGGACCCGGACCGGTCGTTCCCCCCGGAGGAACTGCAACACCTCCAGCTACCGGAGTGGAAACAACTGAACCACCTGCTACACCAACTGGAGTGGGAGCGACAGAACAACCCGGTGCAGTAGAAGCGCCGGAACAACCGGCACCGATGGATCTTGGCACTGCACTGCGCGGCAAACCTCGGTCAGAAGCAGAAGCTGCGCAAGCGCAAGAAGATCTTAGCAAGTCATTAGAAGAAACTGGCGAAGGTACTTTCCGTGCTGCTCCGGGCGTAGACATGACTCGTATGGCGAACCTGTTGGGTCCGCAGTTGTACGGCAACATGTCAAAAATCTCTTCAGTCACCGTCAAGGAGATGTTTCAAAACGCGTTTGACGCGATCAAAGATGCTTTGGTGAAAGGCGGTTTAGCCGAAGGAAAGATCAGTGTAAATACTGATGAGGACAAGCGCACGATCACCATAACTGATAATGGTATGGGCATGACGCCCGAAATTATCAGCAAGGCGTTCTTGACGATCGCCGGTACGCATAAAGAATCTGGACGGGGTTCCGGCGGGTTTGGCGTTGCAAAAATGTTATTCCTGTTTGGGAATAAAAATCTAAAATTGGAAACGACGCGTGACGGGCTTACCAGTACGCTAGAAACAACCGGCCCGGAACTGTTGGCTGCATTCGCGGACCCGAGCAAAGCGCCAAACATCACCACAACAAAGACTGGTAAACCTTCAGGTACGTCAATAACAGTTACGATCCCCGACACGTACTTAGACGAAGAAAACCAATCTAAGAGTATTACTTTTGGTAGTGATGACTATACGTTTAAACCAATACTTATCAAAAGTCCGCTACTAGAAAACATTGAAGTTAAATTTAACGGCGAAGTATTACCTATCGGTAAAGATTTCCCGGCAAAAGATTTTACTGTACTCACAAACGTAAAGTTTCCGTGGGGTAACGCGCGTATCCTAGTTAAAGACGGCGCTGACGTTAGGTATAATGGACAAAATTTAATTGTCTTGTCCCAAGGACTTTATCAGTTTGGGCAAACTTTGTCTGATGGTCCCGGTTGGGATGCAAACACGTTGCCGTTCACGTTCTTTATAAACATAGAGCCTAACGTAGCGGCTGAAAACGCTAACTACCCGTTTGCTCTTAACCGGCAAGATTTTTCTCCGTCACAAAAACCGGGCGTTGAAAAGATCTTTTCGTACCTTCAGGCGTTATACACAAACAAAACTACGGCTGAATCCGCGCAGAGTTTTGGAAAGCTGGAACTACTATCATCGTCCAAAAAACCGATTTCAACTACGATTGATTTAGCGGTGCCGCCAGCGCAAAAAGGCACCATCCTCGAAATTGATCCGGCTGATAACGTCGAAGTCAAAGACGGAAAAATGTATGTCAATAACCGATTGGTTCCGGAGCTTACGCCTCAAGCCCTTGAGGCAATGCGTGCTGACCCGTCGCAATTCAGAGTCGACCAAGACCTGATCGACCCCAATAAAATCTTAGTACACGACAACGTAAACGTCCGCGAAGACTATGATGATCCGGATTCCGACAAAGTTCCGTTTTTGGAGAGAGCACGCCGCGATCTTGGTGCAGACAGAGTAAACAAGTTTATTGTTGGTATTGGCAACGTCTTTAAGTTTCTTCGTAATGAAGCGCATGGGGCGGGGTTAAAAAGTTATAGAAGTTTAAACAAATACGATACTGTCACTGACGTTCCGGTTGGGGTAAGTTTTGACCCGGGATACTACGGTGTAAGTATCCGGTTGCCGTTCTCGGGCATGATGATTAACCCCACGGTCATCAAAGGCGTTGACAGCAACGATACTAGCTCCGCAGATGTTCGTGCTGACGCGGCTGCTACAATGGTCGGTACGATGGTGCATGAGATTGCGCACCACGACGAACGGAACCACAGCGAAAGCGGGTTTATCCCGGCGTTGCAAAATCTGGCGGTGCGTCTTGCAATATCTGGGTCAACACAAGAAGCCGTTAGAGACCTGATAAAAGTTTTTAGCGCAGATGTTGACGTACTTACTTATTTCTTAAAGGCGGGTGATGGAAATCTCACAAATCGTGGAATCAAGTTGGAAGGTGCCGCATCCGAAAGGGCGGGCGCGGGGGGCGCAAGCGTTCCTCAACGGTCTGCTCGCCCCAGCACTTCAGGAGGGGATGGAAACGTCAGCCCCGGAGTACGTCAAACAACTCCAACTGGCGGTAGAACTAGCGCCCCAAGCCCGAAGCCCGCAGCAGCACCTGCAACTCCTCAACCAAGCGCTATTGCAACAGCGGTCAGAGGGACCGGCACGGTCAACGCAAACGTCGCCAACGCAGCGGTCGACCCCAAGGGCAAGTCAGCAGTAGAGCTTCTAGACTCGTTTACACAAGCACTGACCAAGTTGCCGTTCATCACGCAGCAGCGTGCTGATGCGATCAATCACTTCTTGAGCAGTGCAGTTGACACGGCGGGCCGGTCGTTCTTGTTGATGTCGATGCCGCTAAACGCATTGACTGAAGTAGCCGAACGCTACCTCCCCGGTGCAAAACAAATCGCCATGCTCGACCGGCTCAAGTCGGGCGATGAGTATGCTCGCAATAAATCGATTGAGCCTGTGGTGCTGGCGGCAGAGAAGTGGGCTGCGAAGTTTCCTAAGCTAGTCGATGCGTTTAACCGAACCGTGTACCGCAGCACGATTGCCGGGGTCGACCCAAGCAAACCGGAGTCGGCTTATTACGATAAGCCCGGACTGCCAAAGCTGGACAAGGACGGCAACGATCTGGCCGAAGCGTGGAGAGATTTGCAAGCTGACTACAAGGCGATAGGTCCGGGTGGTCAGAAGTTATACGGCATGATGCGCGACACGTACGCGTCTATGTATGAAGAGATCAAACAAGCAATTGTCGAAAAGATCTCATCAACAACTGACAATGCTGACCTTGCTAAAAAGATTAGTGGCGAGGTACTTGCAAAGCTGGCGGCTAAGGGTGGTCTTGATCCCTACTTCCCGTTGACCCGCTACGGCAATTTTTGGGTTTCTTACGGCACCACGGGTGGCCCCAAACTTGGGCGTGCAGATTTTTACATCCGTGCCTTTGAGACGGAAGTCGAACGTAGACGGTTCATCAAAGCTCTGAACGATACCAACGAAATCGCGCCTCGGTTCAGCACAGACGAAAACGGAAAGCAGGTTGAAGAACCGCCAATTCAAGAGTTTTCGCAGATCTCCGAGATCAACTACAAGAACACTCCGGCAAACTCGTTTGTAAACGGCGTGCTTAAGGTCATGGAGGTTAACAGCGTTTCGGAAGACGCTAAAGAGCAGATCCTCCGCCTATTCTTGTCGACCCTGCCAGAAACATCTTTTGCTCAAGCGTTCCAGAAACGGGGCAACGTCGCCGGTTTTGAGCATGACGCAATCCGTGCGCTGCGCGAGAAGTCGTTCAGTATGTCCCGGCAGTTATCGAACATGAAGTACGCGTACAAGCTCATCAGTGCGCGTGATGACTTGCGTAAAAATGTTAAGGCGATGGGTAAAGGCGAGGGTGCGACGGATAACCGGATCGCCAAGGAATACTTTGATGAGATCGACAAGCGGGTCAAGTTCATCATCAGCCCGGAAGTTTCTAAGATATCGCAAGTAGTTACATCTTTAGGCTTCACTTACCTGCTTGGCTTTAACGTCTCGTCTGCGGTCATCAACCTGACCCAAGTGCCGCTGATTGTGCTGCCGTATCTTGGCGGCAAGTACGGGTTCTCAGAGACAACCAAGGCGCTCGGCAACGCCTATAAGGTGTTTGCGAATACCGGCATCAAGGAAACCTCGATCCTTGAGTTTAAGGATGAGAACGGCAAAGACGTAAAGGTCAAATCCCGGGCCATGCCGTCTATCGAGAACCTTGATCCTGAATCAGATCTCGGCAAGCACTATAAAGAACTTATTGACGAAGGCGTATTGCAGGGTCAGCTTAACCGGTCGGCGCTGTATGACATGCTCGACGTTAGTGGTGCAAAAAATCCGTTAACTGTTGCAAATGCCGCGTCGGGCTGGATGTTCCACCATGCCGAACGGATGAACCGGCAGATCTCGTTGATGGCGGCATATGACCTTGAGTTGGGTAAGATTAAGAACCCCACGGTAGAAGATAAGGTTGCCGCTGCTAAACAAGCTATCTATATATCCGAGTTGACTAACGGCGGGACAACTGCAACCTCGGCCCCACGTATTGCACAGGGCAATATTGGTCGCGTAGTGTTCATGTTTAAGCGGTACGGTGCATCCATGTACTACCTGCTGGCTAAGAACTTTAACGAAGCCATTCGTGCCGGTCAGTATGAGCTTGATGGGTTGAAGGCTGAGCTTGCCAAGACCAAAGATGCTGCCGAGATCACCAAACTCAAAAAGCAAATCGCCGAAGCCGAAGAACTTGCAAAAGTAAACCGGGATATTGCTCGTCGGCAACTGGGCGCGACCTATGCTTCTGCCGCGCTGTTCTCTGGGTTGCAGGGGCTACCGTTGTTCGGGGTGCTTTCCGTTATCTACAACATGTTTGCTGATGACGACGATGACGACATGGCAACCGCCGTACGTAAATCGACCGGCGAACTTGCGTACAAGGGTCTGGTCAACGCACTGACCAACATGGACGTAGCGTCCCGCGTAAGCCTAACCGGCCTGATCATTCGTGATAACAAACTATCGTCTGGATCTCAGACGGTGGCGGAAGCGTTCGGTGATCTTATGGGCGGTCCAGTGTACGGAATAGCGACCAAAGTCGAGCGCGGCGTTAAGCAAATCCGTGACGGGCAGACCGAGCGTGGGATTGAAAACATCCTTCCTTCAGGGCTTGGTAACGCGTTAAAGGGTATTCGATACGCTACGTCCGGCACAACCACGTTGCGCGGTGATGCTATCACCGGTGATGTCAATCCAGCGAATGCGATTGCTCAGGCGTTTGGCTTTGCTCCTGCCGATTACACCCGACAGTTAGAGATCACCGCGCGGGTGAAGGGTATGGACAAGGCGGCTAACGCTGACCGTACCAAATTCCTCAATAACATGTATATCGCTAAGCGGTTCAATGACACCGAAGGCGTTGCTGAAGCCCGTGCAGATCTTGAGAAGTTGTATGAGAAGCACCCCGGCTTTAAGAAGTTCGGCACGCTAGACGAAACTATCGCGCGGTCGATGCGGCAGCACGCACTGACTACAGAGCAGATGAAACCGTTTGCCGGTGTGACAATCAGCAAAGCTATGCGCGATGAGATCTTGCAGGATATGCGAGAGTTTGAGTGAAAAAAATCCCGGCGCTGGGCCGGGATTAACCTGTTAAGACAGGAAGAGGAGACAACGATGAGTCATCACGGAGAATTCTACACCATTCTCCAAAATCTCACGCCTAATTTTCCTGTCTCAATACGTTCCACCGAAAGTAACCGCATGCCATGCCGTTCCGCGTAGCGGTTCATCTGCTTAATAAGTTTGTGCATGTTGAGCGCGGGGACAAAGATTGAGGTCCCAACCGTTAAGTTGGGCCAGTCGATGTGAATCAGCAACCCGTCAGGGTTAACCGCCCCGTCACTGCGAATATACTTAGACGGGTATAGCGTTTCCAGTTGCTGCTGACGCAATGCTCTGCTCCATCTCTTCATCCATAAACTGCGAGCAGTCCAGTACAACACAGTCAGCCGGGGGCAGGTTGAGTCGAGTGCCTCGGCTGATACGCACCTTCTTCATCTGACCCGCAGTGGACCCTGACCTGAGCTTGTCGTACAGACTCGGGTAGTGTATCTGCTGTTTATTACACCATTCACGAAACGGCTTGGGCAGCAGATACAAACGCTTTATATCGTACTCGTACCGAGCGACTAGCGTCATCCTCGGCGTTGAATCCGGAATAATCAGCGCGTCATCCTGATTCGGCGTGCGTGCATCCGACGTACTCTTGATGCGGAGAATATTGTTGTAGTTCTCCGCAAGATATGCGGTCAACGTCTCTTCGATAGACCCCTCCATACCGAGCAACCGCTCCTTGGCTTTCTGGATTGTCTCGGCCCACCACTTGATGATCGGCGGGATAGAGAACTTAACCAGACCGGCACGGCGTGCGATGATCAGACCCGTGAATGCCGATGCAGCTTGAGCCGACCAGAACCGGTGCGGCTGCGACAGGTCACCAATAACGTCTAACTTTTCCTGCGTTTGCTGGAAGAGTTTCTGCGCCCCGTCTACATCATTCATGATGTACTGCAAGTACGGCACACAAGCGTGACCATAGTTGTTGCTCAAGTACCGGTTCAACGCGTCCGTTTCAGTCTTAGCTTCAAAGACAAACGCCTTCGCCTGATATTCTAATACGCGGGTCGCCTCGGCTTTGGGTATCGCCTTGTACATGCTAACGCGATCTAGCAGACTGGTGTTGCCGGTCGTGCAGATATTCAGATGCCACGGATCACCACGGTAACGCTCCTCGTTACTCTTGCCAGACATCCGGTTGCGCTGATGCCCACCAGTGGTTTGGTATAGGAAGTCACTGGCTTCCTTGGGGTGGATGTTGCTTAGCTCGTCAATCGGGTGAAAGATGTTTTTGTAGATCTCTGTCCGGTTGAACTTAGAAGCAATCGTATCCCGCTCGTGCGACATAATCTCATCCGGGTTTCCCCAGATACTCGCACCCGCCAGCATTGCAGTGGTCTTACCCAGCCCGGGGTCCGGACTATAAATGTGAAACACGCACGCGTGCTGCGTCGCAAACTGCATCAGGGGCGAGCCAAAACTCAAGCCGATCACAAACTGGTGCATCTCCAGCCCGGGCCGGTTATAGAAGTCCATGACGTTGTTCCATCCCTCAAGCGTCCCTTTGGTCTGGAACGTGCCGAACATCTTTACTGTGGCGCTTGACGGTGGGTTGTGGTCGACCCGATCCGGACGAATGTCCTTATCCCCAACAATAAATGAATCGTACCGACTGTCGACCCAACCGAACTGCCGGTGTGCTTTTTCTGCTTTCGCATTAGCCTGTAGGTTATTAACCCATGCGCTCACGTATGCCATCAACCCCTCCATATCTATAACAGCCAGCCCATGTGGGGCAACGTGCCGTCTAAATTCGTCTTTAGATAACAAAGAAACCAGCGGGACGGTAAACTCCCGCACCCCGTCTTGCGGTAAATGCAATCGCATTACCACAGCTTCACCAGCATCCGGGTCATTCAACCGCTTCAAAACATAAAAATCGTTGTGATACACAGGTATCTCAATCGGATCACCCTGCTTATCTTTAGCCCGCTTGAACACCCCACCCGCCTTGCCACGGAAATACGGCACAGGGTACTTGGGTATCACGTACGTTTGTTTAGCTACAAAGTTTGCAACCTCGGGAACGTCTAAGACGACGTTATCCTCATCGCTCGCTTCCTGCACCTCACGACCTAGAGCTATCGGACTCTTGATCGCATTCTTGTGCGGGCACTTCTCGCATATGCCGGGACTGTAGTTATCAAACGTAGCGCAGGTATACGGACCCTTGATCAATTCGGCTTTCGCTTCCGTCGATTCAAAGGTGTAGCCCGGGTGCGCTTTAGAAATCCTATGTATCGCCTTGCCGCCATCCGTGCAGAACTTCGCAATCGACAGACCCGCCCGCCACATGGGTTCGTCCAGCGTGGACGCCTCCTCAATCACGCGCTTAATCTGCTCGCACCCGCGCCCTGCTGCCGTCTTCTCCAGAATGTTTTTAAACATACTGATATAGCTACCGGACAGAGCCTGATTCACATCATTCATCTCTCGCGGCACGAACGACCCAACTGCTAACTTGTTAACCACGGGTGCTGGCGCATGTGCTACCAGAGCCGCAAACGCAGTAAACGCAACAGGTGCAGCTATCGGACTGAGCAACGACACCTCAAGTGCAGGGTCGCTCTTAAAGTTCAACGTCCCCGGCATACGTAATATGCGAGCGGAATCGGCTGTAACTGCTGGATCAGCCCTCATACCTTCCGATGCCAAAAGAGCTTTGAATTGCTCTGCTACAGGCGTCCAAAGTGCCGCTTCAATTGGCTCGTCTAAAGACCAATACGCGTGTACACCCCGCCCGGAGCCGACCATCGTGGGACGTGGAAACTTATTTGCCGAACAAAAAGACTTCAGCGCACGAATGCAATCGACCGGATCAGAATAGGGCTTACCCTCACCCGCATCGATATCAACAAAAAACGATTTCAGGTGCTTAGCGTTGTTCTGGGTTCTTGAACCGGAATTCTCAAACGTAGCCAGTGCAAAGTAAGCGTTCCACCCAGCCTCGACTAGAGACTCGGTATAGGTTTCAAGGGCTTCAAGACTAGTAAAGAACTTCTGTTGTACACGATCTGACCCCAGCTTTATTCCATATCCACAGTAATATCCCTCATTACTAAGGACCGTCTCTAGAAATTGTCTCGCTTGCATGACTGTCCAAAGAGCCGTGAGAAAAAAAACGGGAGCCGTGCAGCACGGCCCCCGCGCCGATTAGTCGTCCCAGCCGTTCACTAGATCACTAAGATCCGCTGCCGCAACGGCAGTAGCTTTCTTGGGTGCAACTTTCGGTTCTTCCACAGCTTCTTCGGCCACAGGCTCAACAACTTTAGGCGCAGCTTTAGCCACAGGTTTCGGTGCAGGTGCATCAAACGCAGCAGGAAGTGGCGCAACAGGAGCGGGCTTGGACCCACCCGTAGTAAACGAAACAGCTTCAGCCGCTTCCGACGAATTGCGCATCTCGTTGATCGCCTCAAACTCCTCCTCAGTAACCGGACGCACTGGCTTGAAAAACAGCTTAGGAGTCGGGCTGTTGATATCAAACCGCATTTCCGTAACCAAACCCACAGCCGGAAGCTTGTGTGAGTCTAAGAAGCTACCGTATGCCTTCAGAGGCATCTTGCCACCCTCTGCATCACCAAAGACCGACTTAGCAGGGATGACCATCTGGTACACCTTGCGCTGCTCAATCTCACCCTCAAGCATCACAGCGATGCGCTTATGGAACGTGCAAGCACGTCCTTCGCCTTGACCAGACCCCTTTACGTTCTGGGGGCAATCCATACACTTAGTAGCCTGACGGTCAGCAGCAGGGACCTCGGCATCAGGAGTAGCGGAGTTGGTCGACCAGCATTTCGGCTGAGCGTTCTGCCCCTCAACATACGCCCCACCAAAGTGCCAACGCTGGACATCTTTATGCGCCTTGATGATCACCGCGTTGAGCATCCGATCTTCACTTACGTGAATTTCTTTATTGCCCTGCATCATCCGGAATGCCCCACCCTTGAGCGAGATCCGCAACGGACCCGATACGGCAGCTTCACCCGCGAGCGAACTGCTGGTGTCATCCTGAAGGGTTTTCAGGAACGTAGGGAGGCCGGTCTTAAAAATGGTCATGTCGTTCATATAATCCTCAAGCGTCTTTATCAGTTGCAAACGTAAAATCGAACTCCATCTGCACAGGCTCAGCGGGGTCGATGGTTTCTGCTTCAGCCAAGGCCGGTGCAGTTTTCTCGCTCAGCGTTTTGGCACGGAGCGCGGCATCCACATCAGCGATGCGGAACCTATATGTGTTACCAATCTTCAGGTAAGCCGTGGGTGGAATTACATCCTTCCGTAGCCAACCCCGAACGGTAGACACAGAAACGGTGTAATACTCCGCGACCTCTTCAATCGAAACGTACTTAGCAATCTCATCCATTTTTCTTTACCGTGATGGAGTATTCGCTATCCACATTCAAACCCGGTGGAAGCAGGTCGGGGTGTTCCTCAAGGAACTGTTTAGTGTTCTCCTGATGGAGACGTTTCTCGTACAGATCGGTGGCGTTGTGCTCAATAACAAACTTGCCGAATGACTCCCAATCATTCGTGCTAAAGCGTTTCTTGACGGTGCGGTAGAACAACCCGCTCTCAGTACGAACAGACTCGACCCCGTGCTCTTTGCAATAGCCCAGAAGTGCAGACTTGACCTTAGCCATATTGGCTTTCAGTTCGTCATCCTGCTTCTTGAAGTCGGCCAAAAGCTCGGCGTGAGTGGTGCGCATTTTCAGGTAGACGCGGACTAGCCGCTCTACTGCGATATCTTCAGTCATGTTACCTCTTCCTCAGTTGTAGTAGCAGAATGTGTAGTGTTCTACACTTCTGTCTTGTTGTCAAGCAATTCTTTGTAGAGATCGACAACTTTTGTGTGAGCGTCTATTTTGGTGTCAAGCATTGCGTAAACGTATTTCTCTGCGTTAGACCCTTGTAGTCTAATCACGGTACACGGGTGGTGCTGTCCAGCCCGATGCACCCGGGCGTTCGCTTGGGCGTATGTCTCGGAGGAGGATGTTGGTCCCCACCAAACGACAGTATCAGCAGCGGTTAGTGTGACCCCGTGTGCTGCCGCCTGTGGCTGGATAACCAGCACTTTCGGCTCAGGGGTGTCTTGAAATCGCTTGAAGATATCTGTGCGCTGGCTTGCGGATACGTCGCCATTAATCACCTCTGCCGTTATACCGTCGTCGTTGAGTTGACGGGTGATCATCTCGATCACGTTCTTGAATGGTACAAAGACTAACACCTTCTGCGCGGCTTCATCAACTACCTCTTTCAACACGGCGTAACGGTTTTTAATGTCAAACTCGACCGTCTCTTTGCTATCCGTGTACACCGCGCCACAAGATATTTGCAGGAGTTTGCTCAGGTTGATTGCGGCGTTCACCGCTGTGATGTCTTCCCCGGCGGCTTGGACTACAAACCGGCTCTTCATAGCCAAGTAATACTTCTTTTGCTGCTTGGTCAACTCGACCATGCGGTTGACGTACGTCATAGGGGGCAGGTCAAGGCACTCGTCTTTGGTGTACCGGATCGCTGGTTGCAGAGCGTTAAACACCGTGGTCGTTGCTGATGGCTTGGGTATCCATTTGAACTGGGTCAGCTTGTACATCACGGACTCTTTGTATCCTGTGAAATACTTCGGCACTCCATTTGGATTAATCAGCTTAGCAAGCCCATAGGCATCGAGTGGCGATTGCGCCGCAGGTGTACCGGTCAGCATCCAGAGCCACGTGTGGGGTTGCAGCAACCCCTTCAACGTCTTCCATCTGTTCGTCTGCACATTCTTATAGGCGTTAGCCTCATCGATAACAATAAGATCAAACCCACCGTTAAGAATCTCATCTGTGACGACCTCCACTCCATCGTAGTTAATGATGACGAACTCGGCGGGGCCTTTGATAATTTCTCTACGCTTATCGGCTGAGCCATACGCGATGTCAACCGACCGGTGCATAGCAAACTTGAACAGGTCTGCTCGCCATGCTGAATCCATAATCGACAGCGGGCATATCACCAAAACACGTTTGATGACCTTGACCTTCATCAAATAATCCGCAGCCCATATCACGCTGCCGGTCTTGCCCGTGCCCTGTTCGTTTAGGCAGAACGCTCGCTTGTGCAGTGTGAGAAAAGATGCCGTGGACTTCTGGTGCGCAAACGGTTTGTGTAGCCCGGGCCACTTGTAGTCCCGCAGGATCGGGCTTGGTACGTTCTTTATCTTGAGGTTCTTTAGGACTTGAGCTTCCTCTAGCCCCCAGTGAACCAACACCTTGTTGTTTTCAACCTCTTTACTCTTAGGAATGACCGCTGTGACCTTCGCCGGATCACGCAGGGTAAGAACTAATACTTTGTTCTGAAAGATTTCCATGCGGACTCATAATGTGTTTACCCAAGCAGAAATCGCCTGAACAGGGCTTACCTGTTCAGGCTCTGCGCCGCTTCCCAACCGAGGTGTTGGCTGTGGCGGCTGGTGTGGTTAAAGGGTTACTAACGCGCCCCGGGTAGCACACTCACACCTGACTGCTACCCTATTGGTTTCTAAAGCGGCTGTGAAAATCAACAAATCAGCCGAATAGACCTATTTATTGTATCAGCTTTCGCCCTTGTGATGGCCGTTTCGACTGCGGTTTTTGTGTGCAGATACGACACGCAACCCATCGGAATTTTTTCCGCCATCCTTGAGCATCTTCACGTGATCAACGTCTTTACCTTTGTGCGGAACACCCTTCTTGTCCAGTTCGCGTCTGGCTTTTTGGCGCTCCAACTTAGCGGGGATTTCGTTCCGCTTTAATTGCATTTCGTATTCGTGTTTGTACGGGCGCGGGGTCTTGGTGTACGGCATTTTAGTTCCTCCCGTTATGGGAGCAAGTTAATACGGCACAGTGTTTTCGGCACAGGCCACTGGGTTTGGGATTCCATGTGCCTGTATCCACTGCAAACGCAAGGCGCTTGTTTCGGTCAGACCACTTAGTCCATAGCATATCTTGTTGCTCTGCGTCGTACTTACTTTTCACGAGAGAATTTGCAATCACAAACAGCAGCCCGCCCTTGACCTTCTTGACTTCCGGAAAATGTTTGAACACGCAAAGCGACATCAACTCTAGCTGCTCGGGGTCAGCGTACTTAGACGACTTGCCCGTCTTGTAGTCCACCACCCGTGCCTCACCCTTCTCTCGATCAATGATCAGCAGGTCGGCAATCCCTCGATACCATACGTCCGGTGCATCAAACGCGCACGGCTGAAGATCTTTTGTGATCCCCATCTCATGCTCACACAGGCGCTCACCGGGGATTTGTTTCAGGCTATCAAGTGTTTGTTTAGCAAATGTGAAGTACGGCGGCAGTGGCTCGTCATCACGTATATATTTCTCGGCGGCTTCATGGAACCGAGAGCCGTACAGCAACGCTTCTGTCTCAGGTTCGACCACATCCTTAGCTATCTTTAAGTGATAGTACTTACGTGGGCATTGCTCAAACAGCTTGATGCTGCTGTACGACCATTTCATTAACAATCACCGTATCTTTGACCAACACCTGACTCGCAGTTAACCGGCAACCCTACCGCCCACTTCGGCGTCCACCGCATACACTCTTCAACGTATGCTTGCGCCTCGGCAACCTGCTCCTCGCGCACCACGCACGCAACCGCATCATGCACAGTTAGCACGACACGGTACTTCTGCCCGATGCGGAGCATCTGCTCGCCAATAATACACCTTGCGATAGCTTGGCATACATTCTCGATCACCTTCCCGCCATATATTCTTGTACGTCCACGGCGTGTCTTGTACGTAAACTCAGGCCCCTGCTCACCATCTGTTGACTGCAAGTCGTCGTAGCGCATTAACAACCCACTGGGCAAACGGATTGCGGACTCGTTCGGCTCGACCGTCAGGACCCCGGCACGACCCAGAGTGCAGTCGTCTTTGCGTGATAAACATTCAATAACTCCTTTAGCTTGACGCCACAGGTTGACGATCTGCGGGCTGCCGTGCCGATATGCGTCGATAATGCGCCGCGCCTCATCCAGATCCACCGCAACCCCGGCTTGCTTGAGTGCGGCTTGAAACTTGACCGCGCCCATCCCGTAACCTGCACCGAGGATAGTCGTCTTACCGATAAAACGTTCGGGCGGTGAT
>Ga0209499_1000400_pt1 | contig 32409 bp, 29 predicted proteins | sample C_130208_EF_Meta_FD_187306 | JGI IMG/M metagenome (GOLD analysis project Ga0209499, IMG submission 187306) | Freshwater microbial communities from Lake Croche, Canada to study carbon cycling - C_130208_EF_MetaG (SPAdes) (version 2) | ecosystem: Environmental > Aquatic > Freshwater > Lake... | reverse complement strand
TCTGGCCTAGACCCCTTATAATTCAAGTACTTATAAAGATAGCAGTTTCATCAAATAAAACATATTCGAGACAGAGAGATTAATCATGCTGGCAACTAAACCGTATTTAACTCAGGCAGATGTTCAAAAGATTTTGGCTGCAGCTGACAAGCATGCGGCAGCAAATAATTGGGCTGTGACGATTGCGGTCTGTGACGACGGTGGTCATCTCTTAGGTTTGATCCGTCGTGATACATGCGCTCCTGTCTCTGCTTACATCGCTCAAGAAAAAGCGCGTACTGCTGCAATGGGCAAGCGCGAGAGTCGTGTATACGAAGAGATTATTAATAATGGCCGCACTTCTTTTTTATCTGCCCCACATATTTCGGGCATGTTAGAAGGTGGCGTCAATATCGAGGTAAACGGTTTTACCATCGGCGCAGTCGGCGTTTCCGGCGTTAAATCGACTGAGGATGCCGAAACCGCGAAGGCCGGCATTGCAGCCATTCTGTAAGTTACCTTGACAAATACTGTTCCTGAAATAAATTCTCCTACCGACGCCACTGAGAGTGGCGCCACCCCAGCAACAATTACCTTTGCTGACTTTGGCTTAGATCCAAAGATTCAAAAAGCGGTATCTGAGCAGGGTTACAGCATTCCAACTCCGATTCAAGCGCAAGCCATTCCGCATGTTTTGGCGGGAAGCGATTTGATGGGCGCGGCTCAAACTGGAACTGGTAAAACGGCTGCTTTTGTACTGCCCATTATTCAAAAGATTCTGCGTCACGCTAGTAGTAGTGCTTCACCTGCTCGCCACCCGATCCGTGCTTTGGTATTGACGCCGACCCGTGAGCTGGCTGTTCAGGTTGCCGAGAACGCAGCGAGTTATTCCAAACACACCGATTTGCGTGCTGCCGTGGTTTACGGTGGTGTGGATATGAAAGAGCAAGTGACCACACTGCGTGGTGGTGTAGAGATTTTGATTGCGACCCCAGGACGCTTGCTAGATCACCTGGGCTCTAAAGTAGCCAACTTATCTCAAGTAGAAATTCTGGTACTAGACGAAGCCGATCGCATGCTCGATATGGGCTTCTTGCCTGACTTGCAGCGCATCATTGATTTGATTCCGGCTCAGCGCCAAACTCTCTTGTTCTCAGCTACGTTTTCACCTGAGATTAAGAAATTAGCCCAAAGTTATTTGCGTACGCCGGTGACTGTTGAGGTGGCGCGCCAAAATGCTGCGGCAGATACTGTTAAGCAAGTGGTTCATATGGTGTCTAGTCCTGATAAGCAACAGGCGATTGTGAAAGTGCTTGAAGCGCGGACACGTCAAGGCTTATCTCGTCAGTGTATTATTTTTACTAACAGCCGTTTGGGTTGTGCAAGGCTAGCTCGCTCATTGGAGCGTGATGGTATCAAGGCAGGCGCGATTCATGGTGATAAGAGTCAGGGTGAGCGCACTCTGACTTTAGATGCATTTAAATCTGGAGCGATCGAGGCCTTGGTTGCTACTGACGTCGCTGCACGTGGTCTGGATATTCCGTCTATGCCTTGCGTGATTAATCACGAGTTGCCATTTAATGCGGAAGATTTTATTCACCGCATTGGTCGTACAGGTCGCGCTGGCAGTAAGGGTGATGCGATTGCATTGGTCGATGCTAGTGAAAAACGTTTACTCGACGATATTGAAAAGTTGATGAAGCGCAAGTTGGATATTCAGCCATTGCCTGAGGGCAGCTCACGTCCCGCGCCTGCTTCCAGTAGGAATTCATCGAGATCAGATGCACCGGCAAAAATGTCAGATCCATTTTTCTATAGGCCTTATGAGCCTACTGCTGTAGTCAAGTCAGCATCAGAGGCTGTAAATCCTACAGAGAAGAAAGTGGGCATTACTCCTGCCAAACCAGCCATTGGCGCTTTACTTGGTGGCTTCAAGAAGAAGTAATTTTTCTATCCCAGGCTTGGGTGGCTGCCAAAAGCCAATCAGTAATTAAATTTTCTTTTCCATCTGGTAGATCCCTCAGACCTAAATGTCTTGCGGCCTTACGTAACTCTTGTAAAGCCTGCTGCGCATTCTCAGTATGTATGGCGCTTGCCAAAGTTTGCTTACTGAGTTTTTCGCCATGTTCATCCAGCACCAGGGGTAGATGTAGGTAGCTTGGCGTTTCATATCCCAAGACCCTTTGCAGATAAATTTGTCGTGCTGTGTTGTCCAGTAAATCCGCCCCACGCACTATATGCGTAATTCCTTGCTCGGCGTCATCCACCACGACGGCCAGTTGATAGGTAAATATGCCATCCCGACGCCGCAACACAAAATCTCCTACTTCTTGATTGAGATCTTGAGTTTGTTTACCTAGGGCGAGATCTTCAAAATCAATGCTGAGCCCTGGTGGCAGCGCAAGTCGCCAGGCAACTTCGGTTGATGATCTTTCCATTTCATCAAATGTTTCAACGTGCTGGGGGCGACAGGTTTCCGGGTAGACCATCTCTTGATTGCGGGGAGTCTTTACGCCAAGAGCTTCTAGGGCATTTGCAATGGCTTGCCTGGAGCAGGTGCAGGGATAAATGATTTGGAGCTGATTTAAGCGCTCCAGAGTCTCTTTATAGCGCTCTTGGTGCTTGGATTGCCAGGTTGGCTCCTCGTCCCAAATGAGGCCGCAAGCAAGCAATTGGCGCAGGATTTCTTGATCGGCCCCTGGAATGCAGCGGGGGGTGTCCAAATCCTCGATTCTGAGTAGCCATTTCCCTTGATTTTGTCGGGCATCTAACCAGCTTCCTAGGGCGGCAACGAGCGATCCGGCGTGAAGTGGGCCGGTGGGCGAGGGGGCAAATCGCCCGCGATAGCCGTCGGCTGGGGGTGAGGGGTTTTTGATGTTCAGCACAGCTAAAATGATCTCATGCCTTCACCCCGTTTTGTTCATCTACGCGTCCATTCCGAGTTTTCGATTACGGATGGTGTCGTTCGCATTGACGATGCGGTAGCTGCTGCTGAAAAAGATGGCATGGGTGCCTTGGCCCTCACCGACTTAAGTAATTTATTTGGCTTGGTCCGTTTTTACACTGCTGCACGCTCTGGCGGAATTAAGCCAATTGCAGGTGCAGATGTTTGGGTGTGCAATCCTCAAGACCCAGATCAACCTCATCGTTTATTACTTCTGGTTCAAAATCACTCTGGCTATCTCAATTTATGCCAGCTCTTGAGTAAGGCCTCCCTTGAGAATCAATCTCGTGGTCGGGCTGAGGTCGCTCTCAAATGGTTTAGCGAGCCAGCCTCAAAGGCGGAAGATAAAGCTGCAAAAAGAACACTATCCTACGGATTAATTGCACTTTCAGCCGGACGCTGGGGTGATGTTGGTGCTGCACTCCTAGCTGGTCAAGAGGATTTGGCTAAAGAGGCTGCCCAGCGTTGGGCAAGCTTATTTCCAAATGCTTTTTACATTGAAGTACAGCGCGGTGGCCATCCACAGGATGAGCAGCAGCTTCAGCTGGCTTGCCACCTTGCGAGTGAAATGGATTTACCGATTGTTGCCACCCACCCAGTGCAGTTTATGCAGCGCAGTGATTTCATAGCCCATGAGGCTCGCGTATGTATTGCTGAAGGCGAGCTTTTAGGTAATCCCCGTCGCACCAAGAAATTTAATGAAGAGCAATATTTTTTATCTCAAGCAGAGATGGAAAAGCGCTTTGCAGATTTACCAGTCGCACTGGCAAACTCAGTCGAGATTGCCAAGCGCTGCAATCTCTCTTTGACTTTAGGTCAGCCGCGTTTACCGGATTTCCCAACGCCGCCGGGTATTACGCTCGATGATTATTTATTACAGCAATCGGAGATTGGTTTGAAGCGCCACATGGAGCGCAATTTCCCGGATGCTGAAAAGCGTGCCAAGGAAGAGGCTCGTTATCACGAGCGCTTGGTGTTCGAGGTGAAAACAATTGCTCAAATGGGTTTCCCAGGTTACTTCCTGATTGTTGCGGACTTTATTAACTGGGCAAAAAATAATGGCGTGCCAGTAGGACCAGGCCGCGGATCTGGTGCTGGCTCTTTAGTTGCTTACTCACTGGGTATTACTGATCTTGATCCTCTGCGTTACAACCTCCTCTTTGAGCGCTTCCTCAATCCTGAGCGGGTATCGATGCCCGACTTCGATATTGACTTTTGCCAGCATGGGCGCGATCGTGTGATTCAGTACGTAAAAGATAAATACGGAAAAGATGCGGTTAGTCAAATTGCGACCTTTGGAACGATGGCTGCACGCGCAGCAATTCGTGACGTTGGTCGCGTACTCGAGCAAGGCTATAACTTCGTTGACGGCATTGCGAAATTGATTCCGAATAAGCCAGGTCAGTACATGACTATTGAAATGGCTAAGAAGGAAGAAAAGCAACTAGGCGAGCGTGAAAAGAATGAAGATGAAGTACGCCAGCTTTTATCTCTCGCGCAGCAGTTAGAGGGCATGACCCGTAACGTAGGAATGCATGCGGGTGGTGTATTAATTGCGCCGGGTCGCCTAACTGATTTTTGCCCGCTTTATACGCAAGAGGCGAAAGACTCTAAAGACCAAGAGAGTGGTTCAGTCATTAGTCAGTTTGATAAAGATGATGTAGAGGCGATCGGCTTAGTTAAGTTCGACTTCCTGGGTTTAACTACCTTAACGATTTTGGCAGCCGCTGAGAAATGGATTAAGACGCTACATACCGACCGTAAAGATTGGAATATCGGTGAAATTCTGCTTGATGATCAAAAGGCTTTTGAAGTTTTAAAGAATGCCAATACGGTTGCCGTCTTCCAGCTAGAAAGTCGCGGTATGCAAGGCATGCTTCGTGAGGCTAAGCCTGACCGCTTCGAAGATATTATTGCGCTCGTCGCGCTCTATCGCCCTGGTCCAATGGACTTGATCCCGGACTTTATTGAACGTAAGCACGGGCGGCAAAAAGTAGAGTATCCGGATCCTCGCATTGAGCCAGTTCTGCAAGAAACCTACGGCATCATGGTCTACCAAGAGCAGGTGATGCAGATGGCGCAGATGATCGGCGGCTACTCACTTGGTGGCGCAGACATGTTGCGTCGTGCAATGGGTAAGAAGAAGCCTGAAGAGATGGCGCAGCATCGTAAGATTTTTAGTGACGGTGCAAAAGCAGGGGGTATTACTGAAGGTAAGGCCAACGAGATTTATGACCTGATGGAGCGTTTTGCTGGTTATGGATTTAATAAATCCCATGCTGCTGCTTATGCACTCTTGGCGTATCAAACTGCTTGGCTAAAAGCTTACTACCCCGCTGAATTTATGGCAGCTAACTTATCGCTCGCAATGGATGACACCGATAAGGTGAAGATTCTGTATGACGATTGTTTAGCAAATAATATTCGCGTGTTTTCACCAGACATTAATACTGGTGTGTATGTGTTCACACCATTGCGTGCACCCGATGCGGCGCCGGATTCTCCTATTAGTCATATTCGTTATGGTTTAGGTGCGGTTAGAGGAACTGGTGAAGCGGCAATTGAAGTGATTGTGAAAGCGCGTGAGACTGGTGGTCCATTTAAGGATCTTTTTGATTTCTGCGCACGCGTTGATCGTAGGCAGGTAAATCGTCGAGCGATTGAGGCTTTGATGCGTGCAGGCGCATTTGATAGCTTGTATAAGGACTCTATTCCTGCTGGTGGTAATCCTTACGATATTCGATCTACTTTATTAGCTTCTCTTGCGCGAGCAATTGAGGCTGCCGAACAGGCTGAAGCCTCAATTAATCAAGTGAGTTTATTTGAGGTGGCAGGAGAAGATGATCGGCATTTGCCAGAGTTAGTCCGCGAATTACCCTGGTCTGAAAAGAAACGTCTCCAAGATGAGAAAAGCGCTCTTGGACTTTGTTTGACCGGACATATGTTTGATGCCTATCGCGACGAGACGGCGCATTTCATTCGCCAGCCATTGGCCAAGGTAACTGAGGGTAAGGATCAGTTGATCGCCGGAATTATTACTTCCGCTCGGATGCTGACTGGTCAGCGTGGTCGTATGATGATTGCAACTATTGATGATGGCACTGCTGCGATTGAAGTGACACTCTACAGCGAAGTCTATGAACCCAATCGTTCTTGGCTCAAAGAAGATGAGTTGCTAGTGGCCAAGGTCAATATCACTCCGGATAAGTTTTCTGGTGGAGTGAGAATTGTTTCTGAAGCGGTGATGGATATGACGGGGGCTCGTATGCGTTTTGCACGCAATCTTCATTTGTCTATCGATTCAGCAATCGATCTCCAATCCTTACGTAGCCAAATTGGACCCTACTTAATGAGTAACCGAGTGCGCGATCCTAAATTGGGTCCCGCAGTAACTTCTATGCCAAGCGCTAGTGAAGGTATGAAGGGTTTAATGTTGACTGCTGCAGTAACCACCAGTGGTGGAGCCTGTCTGATGCAGTTTCCAGAGGAGCTGCGGATTTATCCAGATGATGCTTGCTTACATGGCTTGAATCAAATTTTGGCAGCCAAGCAATCCAATACCGTTCAAGTTCAGTACCTCTAAGCGCGTATCAGTTTTATTTCTTTGTTGCGCTTAGCAGTGCTTCGATTACTTGGTGTGGATCTAACAGGTCTAAGCATTCGCTATTGCTACTGGCACGATCCTCACAACCTGCTTTGCGGCAGGGAACGCATTCACCAGGCCCTTGCAAGATCGTGACATTGCCAACCGTCTGCGAGCGAGCTCTTAATTGATATGGCTGTTCACCAATAAAACCATTAGGCCATGGCCCAAAGTTGGTGGGTGGTGTTGGGCCAAATAAGGCAATAGTAGGTATATTGCAAGCTGCCGCTAAGTGCGTGATAGAGGTATCTACTCCAACATAGGCTATCGCCCCACGAATCAGCGTTCCTGCCTGTGGAATGGTGAGTAGGCCAGCGGTATCAACAATATGCTTGCGGGTTTCTTCATCCAGCAATGAAAGAATATCTTTGTTGAGTTGGAGATCTTGCTTCGCAGGAGATGCACTCAGCACCACTTGCCAGCCTTGTTTTGTGATCCACGCCAGCAATTTTTGCCAATAGGCAAGAGGCCAGCGCTTATAGGCGGTTAAAGGTCCGGGATGCACCACGATATATGGCGAGTGAAGTTGAGCAGCAATGCTTGGGGCAATCGGATCACCAGCGGGAGCTGTTACCGAGATGGGTTTTTGGAATAATTCCAGTGGACTTTTAGAAAAGATCTCGAGTAGACGAAGCTTTTCAGTGATGACGTGTTGTGCAAAATAATCTACATCAACAGTATGCAAGCTAATCGCTTTTTTCCAGGCATTTTGTTTATCACTCTTACTTTTTTTTGCTTTATCTTGCTCAGCAAGACCTTGGGGATGGCCGCCTAATACGCCTACGCGGTGATGAGCTGCTGCAAGACCATAAAAATAGGCACGATCACTCGGTTGGGTGACAAGGGCTAGATCGTATCGCTGAAAGAGTTTAAAAAATAAAGTGAAATACTCCCCAAGTCTGGGACGATCTGAAGTTTCAATAATCTGGGAAATATCAGGATTGCCTTTGAGCATCTCGAGCTTGCCACGGTAGCCCAAAAAGTGAAATTCCGCATCTGGCCACAATTCCCGCGCTTGTGAAATGAGCGGTGTGGTGACAAGGACATCCCCAATTTGGCGAGTCGCGATAAATAAAACTTTTTTGGGTTTTAGTGCTGAGAATGCAGTCATGGGGCTAATGTAACTCAATCCTACCGAGCTTTTGCCAGAATTTTTTCACGGACGTGACGCGCATTTTCTGCAGCATTAGATTGATCGTTGATGCGGTGGTAGAGGTGCAAGACTTCAGTTGCCCAGGATCCGGATTTACGAATCAAACCTGTGTTTTGAAGTCTGAAAACAAAATCAGCATCCTCGTGACCCCAGCCTGTCATGGTTTCATCAAAGCCACCAATAGCTAAGGCATCACTCTTCCAGCAGGCCATATTGCAACCTTTAATACGGCGCCAGACAAATTTTTTATAGTTGCGCCAGGCACCATCACCCAACTTAATTTTGAGGGGCCAATACTTGTTGATGCCATCAGATAGTCGATAGCTTAATAAGTTTTCAGTGAATTTATTGAAATCCCAGTGTGGCCATGAAACTAATTGCTTGCTGAGTTCGTCGTTCAGTAAGACTCGACTGCCGGTTACAAGGTGGTTTGCTTTGGATAGGGTTCGATGTTGTGCAATAAAGTCCGGCTGAACAACGCAATCACCATCGAGAAATACGAGATAGTCACCGTGCGCCGCTTGAATTCCTTGATTGAGAATACGGGTCTTACGAAATCCATGATCTTCTTGCCAGAGATGAGTAATGTTTACTGGGAAATTTTTCTGGGTTATTTCTATGAGATCTCTGGTGTCAGTAGTGGAGCCATCATCGGCAATGATGATTTCAAAATCTAAATCTGTTTGAGTGCTAAGTGACTCAAGACAGAGTTTGAGAGCTTGCGGCCAGTTATAGGTCGCCAGAAGGATGGAGATCATTTGCTGAGAGAATTATTGGAGTTTGCTTCTTGGTGTAATTGCCATAACTTCATGTAGCGATAGTAGGTTCCTTGGCCATTCGAGATTGCTAATGCAAAACCCTGAGGACCGTCTAAGAAACCAAGACGTATGAAGTAGGTGCGAATAAAAGCCCAGACACCATGAAGTACTGCAGTTAATGGGCTACTTTTTTTGCCTTTCGAAAATGCTTGCTTTGCTGAAGCTGTTGAATATCGATCTAGCTTCTGGAGCACTTGCGAGTAGTTCATGAAGCTGAAATGCAGCATTGGATTTTCTAGCTTGGCCACTTGTCCGACTGGAATCAGTCGCTCATGAACTAGATCATCCGAGAAGCGGGCAGTACCGCGCTTAAACAATCGATCTACATAATCCGGACTCCAGCCGGAATGCCGAATAAAGCGACCGCAATACCAAGATAGACGTGGAATTGCAAAACAGTCAACATGAGCCGAGAGATGAATAGCAGTCAGAATCTCACTTCTGAGGTCTGGGGTCAGGCGCTCATCAGCATCCAGAGAGAGTACCCACTCGCCAGTTGCCAGGTCCAAAGCGCGATTCTTTTGAGGCCCAAATCCAGGCCAATCCGCCGGCTGGCTAATGACGGCCCCATAGTTTTTAGCAATCTCTAGGGTTCTATCGGTGCTAGTTGTATCTACCACCACAATTTGCTGGGCAATCCCTTCTAGGGAGGCCAAACAATCGGCCAAATTGGCCTCTTCATTGCGAGTAATGAGTATGACGGATAAGGTGGGCATAATTCATTATATGAATGCTCAAGACCGTATCGCCCTAAATCGCTTAATTCAGTACCTTAAGCCCCATATTGGCTTGATTATTGGCTCTATATTGGCTATGGCGCTGGTTGCTGGCGCCGAAACCTCTATGCCGGCCCTCATGAAGCCTCTGCTAGATCGTGGTTTCACTGGCCAGATGGATCAAAAACTCTGGTTGGTTCCAGTTTTCTTGGTCGGCTTGGCTTTTGTGCGAGGGATGGCGCAATTTTTGTCTAGCTATCTTCTCAATCGCGTTATCAATGCCGTTTTACTGAAGATGCGTATGCAGATGTTTAAGGCATTACTGCATTCAAGCACTACGTTCTTCCAAAAGAACTCTGCATCGAGCTTAATTAACGCGGTAGTTTTTGAGGTAAATAATGCCCTCTCCATTATGGGCGGCATGTTAATTAGTTTGGTGCGCGATTCTCTTACTGTAATTGGATTAATTGGCTACTTGATTTACCTAAATTGGCAACTGACATTAGTGGTGTTAATGATTTTTCCAATCATCGCTTTCATCATTGGAAAGATTAATAAACGTTTGCGCTCATTGAATCGTGAGCAGCAAACAATGACCAGTGAGCTTGCTTACATTGTTGAAGAGGCAGCCGCAGGATATAAGATCGTGAAGGTACATGGTGCCGAAGAGTTCGAGATGGGTCGCTTTATGGAAAAAGCAGATCGTCTTCGCCGATTCGCCCTGAAATCAGCGGTTGCTGGTGGCTTAAATCAGCCAATCACCCAGCTCATTGCTTCTATGGCGCTGTCGATCGTCTTGGTCATCGCCTTGATGCAGTCGTCCACCGAAGGAACTACGGTTGGCGGCTTTGCTGCTTTTATTACTGCTATGTTGTTGGTGATTTCGCCGATTAAGCATCTAGCTGATATTAATCAGCCCTTACAGCGCGGCTTAACTGCTGCGGAAATGATCTTCTCCCTCATGGATCAACCCTTCGAAGAAGATGAATCCCGCAAACAGAATATGAAGCCTCTGGCCAAAGCCAAGGGCGCAATTCGGTTTGAAGATGTTGGATTTTCTTATCAACAGGAAGCTGGACGTAAAGATGCCCTCACTGGTGTGAATTTAAATATCAAGCCTGGTGAAGTGGTTGCTTTTGTAGGACCCTCTGGCGGCGGTAAATCTACGCTGGTCAATTTATTGCCACGTTTCTTTAAGCCGACTAGTGGACACATTTTCTTGGACGAGATTCCGCTTGAGGATATTGTTCTTGCAGATGTGCGCAAGCAAATAGCTTTTGTAAGTCAGGACGTGATTTTATTCAATGAGAGTATTGCGGCAAACGTAGCCTATGGTGCCACTTCTGAGGATGGCATTGATCGTGGGCGTGTCATCGAAGCGCTTGAGGCGGCAAACTTATCTGCGCTCATGAAAGAAATGCCTGAGGGTATTGACACGCAAATTGGTGATAACGGTAATCGTTTGTCGGGCGGTCAGCGTCAGCGTTTAGCTATCGCAAGAGCTATTTATAAAGATGCGCCTATTTTGATTTTGGATGAAGCTACCTCGGCACTCGATTCTGAATCAGAACGTCAAGTACAGGATGCTTTAGAGCGTTTGATGGCAGGCAGAACCACTTTAGTTATCGCTCATCGCCTGTCAACTATTGAGCATGCCGATCGGATTGTGGTGTTAGAGCATGGCCATGTGATTGAAAATGGCTCACACGAAGAATTGATTGCAAAAGATGGCTTGTATGCCAATTTGCATCGCATTCAGTTTTCGAATGCTTAATCAATGATTAACTGAGGACGATATCGTATTGTTCTTGGCGGAAGCTGCCTTCCGCCTGTAGTTTGATTGGCTTAGCAACAAAGTCACCTAGCTGTGCCAAAAACTGATTCTCTTCCTCAAGGAAGAGGTCAATCACATCTGGTGCGGCAACGATTCTAAATTCTCGGGGGTTAAATTGGCGATGTTCGCGCACAATCTCCCGCAAAATCTCATAGCAAACCGTTTGCGCAGTTTTGATTTCACCTTTGCCTTGGCACGTAGCGCATGGCTCGCAGGTGATATGGGCAAGGGACTCGCGGGTACGTTTACGAGTCATCTCCACTAGACCTAGCGAGGAAAAGTCATTCACCGAGGTGCGAGCATGATCGCGTTCTAAATTGCGATTGAGTTCATGTAAAACCGATTCCTGGTGGTCTTTGCTCAACATGTCAATAAAGTCGATGATGATGATGCCACCAAGATTACGTAAGCGCAGCTGACGGGTAATAGCCTGAGCAGCTTCAAGATTGGTTTTAAATACGGTGTCATCCAGGTTACGTGCGCCTACATAACTTCCAGTATTGACATCAATCGTAGTCATGGACTCTGTTTGGTCGATCATCAGGTAGCCACCCGATTTGAGATCAACTCTTCTACCCAGTGCTTTATTGATTTCAGCATCGACATCAAATAAATCAAAGAGGGCACGCTCGCCGCGATGTAGTGTGAGCTTGTCCAATAGGTTTGGCATATATAGCATAGCAAACCCTTTAAGCTTTTCAAAGTTCTCTGCTGAGTCCACCCGAATTTCTGTAGTTTCTTCGCTAGCAAGGTCACGTAATACACGTTCAGCCAGGCTGAGATCCTGATATAGCAAGCTAGGCGCGGATTTGTGATTGACTGCCTCACGAATCTTTTCCCAGGTTGTGCGCAGGTAATGCATGTCGTGCTTAAGCTCAGTATCACTGGCATCTTGCGCGCTAGTACGCACAATGATCCCACCTTTTTCGTCGGCAGGCATGAGTCCTGTAAGACGAGCCTTGATAGCTTCCCGCTCTTCTGGTTGATCAATTCTTTGGGATACGCCAATATATTTCTCGGTAGCTGCATCTGTACCAGCTGGCGGTAAATAAACCAAGTTCCGGCCAGCGATACTCAGTTGGGTGGTAAGACGTGCACCTTTGGTTCCTAAAGGATCTTTCAGAACTTGAACTAGAACATTCTGGCCTTCAAAGAGTAGTTTTTCAATTTGAGCTTGAGGGTTATTTTGAGTGATGTCGGCGACATGCATAAATGCAGTGCGCTCTAAGCCGATTTCAATGAAGGCGGACTGCATGCCAGGCAGAACCCGTACAACTTTTGCTAAATAGATATTGCCAACAATGCCACGTTGACGGGTACGCTCGATCTGAAGCTCTTGAACAGCACCTTGCTGAATGAGTGCCACCCGTGTTTCTTGGGGGGTGATATTGATCAGAATCTCTTCATTCATATGCGGGCAACTTTAGCGAAATCTAATAATTGGTTAACTTCGAAGATGGGTAATCCCATGATACCGCTATAGCTACCTTTAATTGAGGGAATAAAAGCCCCACCAAGACCTTGAATACCATATGCTCCAGCCTTACCAAAAGGTTCACCACTCTGAATATAGCTCTCAATTTGTGCTTCAGTTAAGTGGGCAAACTCCACCTCAGATGCTTGTATAAAGCACAGGGGATTTGTTTTGGGATCAATTGTGAGTACCACTGCAGTTAAAACCTCATGTACTTTGCCACTGAGCATTTTTAGAATACGCACAGCATCAGAAGCGTCATTCGGTTTCCCAAGAATTTCACCATCTGGATTACCAGGTAGGCTGACGGTAGTATCTGCACACAAGATGGGTGCCCAAGGTTTACCGCTGTTTTGCCACCTGGCTAAGGCAATGGCACTTTTGGCAAAGGTAACTCTCTCAACGTAAGCATGTGCCTTTTCATTGGGTAGCGGCACTTCAAGTGTTTCGGTATCTTCACCCGGCTCTGCAATGAGCATCTCAAATTTGATGCCAATTTGTTTGAGTAACTCTTGGCGTCGCGGGCTTTGTGAGGCAAGGTAAATATAAGAAAACATGAATGACTTACTCGCGGTGATAAGGGTGGCCTTGCAAAATAGTCCAAGCTCGATAGAGCTGCTCAACCAATAAGACTCTTGCCATAGCGTGTGGCAGAGTGAGGCTTGAGAGACGCCACATCGCTTGAGTATTCTCCTTAAGACTGGGATCGAGTCCATCGGCACCACCAATCAAAAAAGTAATATCAAAACCTTCTTGTCGCCAGCCAGCCAACTGGGTAGCTAGATTTTGTGTAGTTTGATCTTTGCCGCGCTCATCAAGTGCAATTACCCGAGAGCCTTTCGGAATAGCTGCTGCAATCTTGATTGCCTCTTTGGCTGGGCTGAGATCAGGTTTAATCTCTTTGATTTCAATGCTGCAATCTGCGGGCATGCGCTTAATGTAATCATGGGTTGCTGTTGCAACCCATTCTGGCATTTTGTGACCTACAGAAACAATCGTTAAACGCATTGCTAGAGCATTACTCTTCGTCGTCTGGTTCGCTTGCTTTCACAAGCCCCTTGTCCGCCGCTAATTTGACGCGAACCGGCTTAGCTCCCCACATGCCTTCAAGCTGATAGTAGGCGCGCAATGCAGGCTGCAAAATATGAACTACGATATCGCCGCAATCAACCAGTACCCACTCGCCAGTCTCTAGACCTTCTACGGAGATCACTTCACCACCCTTAGTATTGACGGCCTCTTTAACTGACATAGCCAACGATCTAGTCTGGCGATTAGAGGTGCCGGTGGCGATGATGACGCGATCAAATAACTCGCTGAGCTTAGTGGTGTCATAAACGCGAATATCTTGTGCTTTGACATCTTCGAGAGCATCAATCACGACACGTTGTAATTTTGTTAAGTCCATAGTTTCTTTAATATTTTTCTGAGTTTTTTGTATATAAGGGTGATCTTAGCCTGATTACTTGTACAGACCTAAATTTGTAATGATTTCTAAAGCGTGAGCGGGAATCTGCTTAAATGCAATTTCCTCACGAGATGCGCTTTTAAGTTGATTTCGAAGTTCGGTAGATGAAAGGTCAACCGATAGGCTGCTATCCAAGTAGATGCGTCCAAAAGGACTTTTTGCAAGGGCGTCAGCATAAATACATTGATGCTTTTCTAGTAAGTCCTGCACTTCAGGGCTTATTTCTGCAGAAAGTGAATGGTGGGGCCTGCTGGCCACTGCCAAATTCAGATAATTCAGTAATTGATCCCAAGAATTCCAGGTTGGTAGGTTCAGAAGAGTATCGGCTCCCATTAGCCAAGTCAGGCTAATCTGGGGTCCAAAATGCTTCCTGAGAGCTTTGGCTGTATCAAGTGTGTAGCTTGGACCTGCTCGATCCATTTCTATGCGATCAGTACTAATTTGCGTTGCTAAATTCTGCTTTAGAAATTCAATAGCTAAATCGATGCCAGCCGCTTCGGTCATCTGAAAGCGAAGCTCAGAAGGGGTAATGCTAGATTCTTTTTGCCAGGGCTCCCCGCTGGGAACGAGCAACAATTGGTCAAGATGCAAGATTTTTGCAAAATGGGTTGCTAGTTTGATATGGCCAAGATGAGGTGGGTCAAACGTACCGCCTAGAATGCCAATTTTTTTTAGGGTAACCAAATGTTCTGAGATCATTTAGGCAAGCCAGTCGCGCGGCTTAAGGTAGTAGTCGTACAACTTTGCCTCTGGCGTACCTTGCTTTGGTTGCCAGTTGTACCACCACTGCACTACGGGTGGCATAGACATCAAAATGGATTCTGTCCGTCCACCAGAGTGCAGGCCAAAAATGGTGCCGCGGTCGAATAACAAGTTGTACTCTACGTAACGACCACGACGGTATTCTTGAAACGCTTTTTCTTCGGGCGTAAAGCTGTCTTGATAACGACGCGACACAATCGGTAAGTAAGCATTTATAAAGGCATCGCCAACAGCACGCGTCATGGCAAAACTTTTCTCAAAACCCAGTTCATTGAAGTCGTCAAAGAACACGCCACCAATACCGCGAGGTTCTTCACGATGCTTGAGATAAAAATATTCATCGCACCATTTTTTGAATCGTGGGTGTAGCTCTTTGCCAAATGGGTCTAATGCATCTTTAGCGGTTTGATGGAAGTGTTTGCAGTCCTCATCAACGCCATAGTAGGGGGTAAGATCAAAGCCGCCTCCAAACCACCAAACTGGCTCCTTATCGGGAGCTTGTGCAATAAAGCAGCGCACATTCATATGGGTGGTTGGTACCTTGGGATTATTTGGATGAAACACCAAAGAAACACCCATGGCCTCAAAGCTACGTCCAGCAACTTCGGGGCGATGGTGTGATGCTGAAGGAGGCATTTGATCGCCGCGAACATGAGAAAAGCCCACGCCACCCTTTTCTAATATATTGCCGCCATCTAAAGTACAAGTGCGCCCATAACCCCGCAGCTTGCTATCCTCCGGCTTCTCCCAGGCATCCACTGCAAATACTTTGCCATCGAGTGCACTCATTGCAGTAGTGATGCGATCTTGCAGACCTAAAAAGTAAGTCTCTAATTCTGCGATATTAATTTGAGTTTGTTCAGTAGATGACAAGGATGAAAAGTCCTTCGTAGTTAGAGTTATTTCACTGCCCGATAGCCAATATCTTTGCGATATTGCATGCCATCGAAATTGATCTGAGCAATCGCTTCATATGCTTTTTGTTGCGCACCGCGAACGGTATCCGATAGGCCTACGACGCACATGACGCGACCACCAGAGGTGACCAGTTTCCCATCTTGCAACTTAGTCCCAGCATGAAAAGTCAATTGATCTTCGGTATCAGTAGGGATGCCTGTAATCACATCACCATTGCGTGGAGTATCAGGATAGTTGTGAGCTGCCAGTACCACGCCTAGAGCGGTACGGCGGTCCCACTCAAGCTCCACCTCATTGAGTGTGCCATCAACAGCATGATCTAGTGCGTTTACAAGATCGCTGCGCAGGCGCGCCATGATGGGCTGTGTTTCTGGGTCACCCATGCGGCAATTAAATTCTAAAGTCTTGATCTTTCCATCAGGGGAAATCATGAGCCCTGCATAGAGGAAGCCAGTGTATGGAATACCATCTGCTTCCATACCTTTAACTGTAGGCATGATGACCTCGCGTAAGGCACGCGCATGAATTTCTGGGGTAACCACTGGAGCAGGGGAGTAAGCACCCATGCCGCCGGTATTGGGGCCTTGATCAGCATCTAGTAAGCGTTTGTGATCTTGGCTCGTGGCTAGAGCTAAAACATGTGTGCCATCTACAAGAACGATAAAGCTGGCTTCTTCACCAGTCAGAAATTCTTCAATGACAACGCGTGCTCCGGCATTACCCAGCTTGTTATCGGCCAGCATCATGTCGACAGCCCCATGAGCTTCTGCCAAATCCATTGCCACAACTACGCCTTTGCCGGCGGCTAGACCATCCGCCTTAATAACGATCGGTGCGCCTTTAGCATCAATGTAAGCATGTGCTTCTAACGCATTTGAAAAAGTCTGATACTCCGCTGTCGGAATGCCATGACGTTTCATGAACGCCTTAGAGAAATCTTTAGAAGACTCTAATTGAGCGGCTAGCTGAGTAGGTCCAAAGATGCGCAAGCCATGGTTGCGAAAGACATTTACGATACCGGCAGCCAGTGGTGCCTCAGGGCCCACTACGGTGAGGTGAATTTTTTCACGCTCAGCAAAGTCTGCTAATTCTTGAAGGTCGGAGATCGGGAGGTTTTGGATGCCGGCTACGGTTTGTTTTGCAGTGGCTGTGCCGCCATTGCCTGGTGCCACATATACAGTTTGCACTTGTGGAGATTGCGCTAGCTTCCATGCCAATGCATGTTCACGACCACCAGAACCAATTAAAAGAATTTTCATAAAGTACTAAAAGATGTATTAATAAGTAGTGTTAAAAAGCTAATCGATTACAAAGAGGCGTTTGTAAATACTTCTTGGACGTCATCCAAGTTTTCTAGCGCGTCTAACAGTTTTTGCATGCTCTCCGCTTGATCACCTGCGAGCTCAGTTTCCGTTTCGGGGCGCATTGTTACTGTTGCTAGCTCTGCTTTTAAACCGGCCTGATTGAGTGCGTCCTGTACCTTAGGAAACTCAGGCACTGGGGTGAGCACCTCAAGTGAGCCATCATCATGAGTGATGACATCCTCTGCGCCAGCATCTAGCGCGATCTCCATCAGCTGATCTTCATTGGTGCCTGGGGCAAACAACATCTGACCACAGTGTTTGAACATAAAGGCAACCGAACCTTCGGCGCCCATATTGCCACCATTTTTTGCAAATGCATGGCGTACTTCAGCAACAGTGCGGGTGCGGTTATCCGTTAAGCAATCAACAATAATGGCCGCACCGTTGTGGCCGTAACCTTCGTAACGAATTTCTTCGTAGTTAACACCTTCCAAAGAACCAGTACCACGCTGAATTGCGCGCTGCACATTGTCATTAGGCATATTGGCATCCTTGGCCTTATCGATCGCAAGGCGCAAACGCGGGTTCGTAGCGATATCGCCACCGCCCAATTTGGCTGCAACTGTGATTTCTTTAATAAGTTTGGTCCAAATCTTGCCGCGCTTTTCGTCTTGACGTCCTTTGCGGTGCTGAATGTTGGCCCATTTCGAATGGCCGGCCATACGGGTAAGTCCTTTTGAGTAATGTGACCTGAGAAGACTATTTTAAGGTCTTCTGAGGCTAAGAAAGGGAGTCCTACAACTTTTTTGTTACACTCTCACCTCTTAGTAAGCTTCAATGCAGTATCTCCACTGCAAACACCTGCCCCGGTGATGGAATTGGTAGACGTGCCGGACTCAAAATCCGGTGCCGCAAGGCGTGGCGGTTCAAGTCCGCCCCGGGGCACCATCTCAAGTAGGCTCTTATCCACGCCTAGAGATGCTCTAAATATTAAATCTCGTAAGTTTCTGACTCACTATTCATCGCTTGCTCAACGATTTTCTTAGTGAGCGTGGGTGAGAATAGTTCGATGAAGGTATACACAAAAGAGCGTAAGTAAGCCCCTTGCTTGACGCCAAGATGCGTTACGTTGCTGCCAAATAGATGGCTAACCGAAATGACTCGCAGATTACGATCTCGATCCGCGTCATATGCCAAGCCAGCCACGATACCCACACCCATTCCTGTTTCTACATAAGTCTTGATCACATCCGCATCAATTGCCTCCAAAATAATATCGGGGCTGAGGTTACGTTGTGCAAAGGCAGCATCAATCTTGCTACGACCTGCAAATGCTTTGTCATAGGTAATTAGCGGGTACTTCGCAATTTCTTCAAGGGTGATTGTGGATTGATTGAGGAGTGGGTGACTTAGTGGAACCATGATGACGTGGTGCCACTGGTAGCCTGGAAGTGCCAGCACACCTGGGGTGTTGGCAATGCCTTCGGTGGCAATTGCGATATCGGCACGATCATGAATGAGCAGATCTGCAATTTGACCTGGGCTCCCTTGTTGAATACTGACTCGTACCTTTGGAAAGCGTTTTGTAAATTCAGTCAGTACTTTAGGTAAGGCATAACGAGCCTGAGTGTGGGTGGTGGCAATCACAAAGTTACCCTGATCTTGGCTGGCAAAGTCCTTACCCACACGCCTTAGGGTCTCTACTTCATCTAGTATTCGCTCAATGGAAACGAGGATGCGCTTGCCTGGCTCTGTAAGTGAGCGAATGCGTTTGCCGTGGCGTCGGAATATTTCTACGCCAAGCTCATCTTCAAGCTCAATAATGGCTTTGGATACCCCGGGCTGAGAGGTAAAAAGCGCCTTGGCAGCAGAGGTGAGGTTAAAGTCCTGTCTTACGGCTTCACGAACAAATCGAAATTGGTGCAAATTCATAAGGATTCCATTCTTTATATCAACTGCGATATAGAAATCAAATTCTATATGATTTTTAGGTATTAAGCTTTAGATACCCAACGTAAACCTACCATCGCCAAAATGAAATACACCAATGGGGGCGTGATGGCAGTTAGCAATGCGGGCCATGACCCTAAAAGACCCACATTTGAAAATAGGGAGTTAAAGAGCTGGAAGCTCATGCCTAGCATGATCCCGCCGAATACCTTAATACCAACACTACCCGCCCGAACCTTAAGGTAGGCAAATGGCAACGCCAGCGCCAGCATGACGAAGATTGTAAATGGATAAATTACTTTTTTCCAAAAGGCAATGGAGTGCCTTTGCACATCTTGTTTGTTATCTGTTAAGTGAGAAATGAAGCGACCCAAACTAAAGATCGACATTTTTTCTGGGCTGACCAAAAGTACGCTCAAAATTTGTGGTGTGACTTCAGAATTTAGACTGATTATCGGATGCACAATAGTTTGCGCTGAATAGACTGGGTTGAGTGGGTCTGCCTGCTTGGTTTCTTTAAAGCGAGTTTCGGTGACGTCATCTAATATCCAAGTTCCAGTTTGATCAAAGCGTCCAGATACTGCGCTTCGAATGGAGAGGAGGCGATAGGCATCATCAAACTCATACATGCGAATATTTTTGATTTCATTGTCTTGTTCAATTTTGCCAACGTTGACATAACGAACTCCCGGCCTAATTGGCCCGCTACCATCTTCATCACGCAAACGATCTTTTACCCACACTCCAGTTTTAAATTGCGAGCTATAGGATGAGCCCAAAGCCTTCATACGAATTTGATCAGACAGGTTTTCGGTGTAAGGCCCAAGCCACTCACTCATCACCAGCGTAGCAATTACCAAGGGTAGTGAAATCTTCGCGAGAGTCGTTAAGCCCCTGCGCATATCTAATCCAGCAATGCGTAAGATGGTGAACTCGGATTGACTTGCTAGCATTGCAAATACGTAGATACTTCCAATCAAACCAGCGATGGGAATAATTTCAGAAATGCGGCTTGGTGCTTTCAACAAAACATGCAGCAGGGCCAATGGTAAGGTGTATTGACCTTTGACTGAGCCAAGCTCACTGAGGATGTCAAAAAATAAAAACAGTGCAACTAAAGCAAACAGAATGAAGCCAAAAGCCGCATAAATTTGCCTAGCTAAATAGCGTTCAAAAATATAAGGGAAAAGATATTTCATCTATTAGCCAAGAACGCGGGTAGCTGACGGCGCCACCATTTCAGCGATGGATTAATACGATTACGAATGAGTAAAAAAGCGATGCCAAAAGCGAGGACATGTATGGGCCAAGCCGCTACCCAAACATTCACCTTGCCTTGCGACATAAAGTTTTGTGTGAGGTTTAAGAGGTTGCTGTAAATGAGGTATATCAACACCGCATAAAACATAGCTGTGTAATTGCCTAACCTTGGATTGACATAGGCAAGCGGGATCGCTATTAATACAAGCCCAAGTGCCATGAGGGGTAGACCGATCCTCCACAGTAATTCAGCACGATTGGGATTAACGGCGGCCGCATTGGGATCATTTAATAACTCAGATACGGATTTTTCTCGGTCACGCGGCGCTGGATCGAGTGCACTCTTGTTTTGGATGTGGGTACTATATTGTGCGAACTCCAAAATCCTAAAATCAGCTTGCGTTGGCACTCCTTCATAGCGCCGGCCATTATTGAGCACTATGGATTTACCACCACCCTCAGCATTCTCAATAAATCCTGTAGAGGCAACGGCGACACTTAAGCGACCATTTTTGGTTTCTGCGGCAAAGATATTTTTTACTTCGCTTTTATCAACATCCAACTCTTCAATGAAAAATACGCGCTCTGCTTTAGCTGATTCTCTAAACTGACCTGCTGCAACCATAGAGACATCACTTCGTTGCTGAAAGCGCTGGCTAATGAGGGTGGATTCACGGTTAGCCCAAGGCCAAACAAAGAGGGCTAAGAGCGCAATGATGACGATTAGCGGTGCTGCAAAGCGCAGGATGGGTCTAATGAGGCTGGCAATACTGAGGCCGCTAGCAAACCAAACAATCATTTCTGAATCTTTGTACCAGCGTACAAGCACCATGAGAACAGCCACAAAGAGGGAGACTGTCAGAAGAACAGCCATATAGCCCAGAGTGGCTAGTGCAATGAGGACGAGCGCATCCTCTGGATTGACGGCACCATTAGCTGCAAAGCCCAGAATTCGGATAACTAGAGTGGTAATCATGATGGTAACCAGGATCAAAAAAACGCCACCAGTCGTAAAACTGAGTTCGCGGCGAAGGGCTTGGTGAAAAATCATAAATAAATGGTGAGTTCACTGTTATTGGCCCACTCAAGATGTGAACCTGCATCTCGGAGGATAATGGATAAACACCCATTTTTTCCCTTGAATTGACTTAAAAATACCTCAAGACATCATGACTATCCAATTTAGCACCAAGATTTTCGCGCAAGCCGATCTGAATAACCCTAAGCAGCTCAAAGCCAACTTAGCCACTTTATTGGCGCAGAGCTCAGACTGCTTAGTTTTGGCCTATTCAAAGGCGGACTTAGATGCTTTAACTGCAGCCAAATCCAAATCTGGACTTTTAGTCGAGCTAGATCGTCTGCTTGGCGGTTCTGTCGCTCATGCCAATCTCGTTGGTGATCTCGATGCTCAGCAGGCTTCTACCTGTGTGATTCGTGCTGAAAAGTCTTGGGCCACATCTGGTGTGAAAGTAAAACGCATTCTCTTAGTGTCTTTGGGTGACATTGCTCCAGCTAGTGCATGTAGCTTGAACTCATATTCAAAAATTGCGCGCGCCGCATTGAAGCAGCTTAGCGGCGGCTCCATTCAAAGTGCTTTGTGGTTTATTCCGAGTTTCGCTCTGGGCCATCGCGCGGAGTTCATTGTCGAAGAAGTGCGCTTGACCATTCAATATGCTGGTGACCAGGCGTATCGCTTTGGGGTTCGTCAACCGGCGATGAAGTTCAAGGCTAAGGATAAAGCCGATACATTTAACCATCTTACTTTTGCGGGAAATAATGCTTGCGCTAAAGAGCTCAAGGCTGCAGTTCCAGAGGGCGCTGCGATGGTTGAGGGTATGAACTTAGCTAAAGACTTAGGTAACCTGCCTCCGAATATCTGTACGCCAACTTATTTAGGTAAGGCAGCTCAGGGCTTAAGTAAAAAGACGGGATTAAAGGTTGAGGTTTTAGGTCGAAAGCAAATTGAAGCCTTAGGTATGGGCTCATTTTTATCTGTAGCCCAAGGTTCAGATACGCCGCCACAATTTATTGTGATGCGTCACCTCGGCGGCAAAGTAGGTGAGGCACCGATAGTGTTGGTGGGTAAGGGCATTACCTTTGACACTGGTGGTATTTCTCTTAAGCCGGGTGAGGCGATGGATGAGATGAAGTACGACATGTGCGGTGCAGCCTCCGTGATTGGCACGATGTACGCTACAGCTTTAATGAAGTTGAAAAAGAATGTCATTGGCGTGATCCCCACTTGTGAAAATATGCCATCTGGTAATGCCACTCGCCCTGGCGATATTGTGAAGAGCATGTCGGGGCAAACGATTGAGATTCTCAATACCGATGCTGAGGGTCGCTTGATTCTGTGCGATGCTTTAACTTATGTTGAACGCTTCAAGCCTAAAGCGGTGATTGATGTGGCTACCCTGACTGGTGCCTGCATCATTGCATTAGGCCATGTACATAGCGGCGTGTTCTCTGATGATGAGGGTTTAGTCAACGCACTCACAAAGGCAGGTCATGCCTCTTTAGATACTGTATGGCGTTTGCCATTGGATGCGGCTTATCACGAGCAGCTGAAATCCAACTTTGCAGATGTAGCCAATATTGGTGGGCGTCCAGCAGGGAGCGTGACGGCGGCTTGTTTCTTATCGCGCTTCACTGAAAAATATAAATGGGCTCACTTAGATATCGCCGGCACTGCTTGGAAGAGTGGCGCTGCCAAAGGTTCAACTGGGCGCCCAGTGCCTTTGCTCGTGAATTACCTACTAGAGCAGAAGTAATTCATGGCTCGGATTGATTTTCATAGCAATGTGAGCGATAAGCTGGAATATGCTTGTCGCTTAACGCGCAAAATCTGGAGCGCTACGCCCGTTGGGGAGTCTGTTCGCAATATCGTGATGGTAGGCGAGAAAGCAGATCTCAAAAGCTTAGATGAGCTGCTGTGGGCATTTAGTGCAACAGATTTTTTGCCGCATTGCTTGATTGAAGATGAAACAGCAATCGATACACCTATTTTGCTGACAGATGATTTTCTGTCACCCGCTTTATCTCACCTTCCGCATGCAGATGTGCTGATTCATTTGGGTATGCGTATGCCTTCTGACGTTCCAGGTTTACTTGCTCGCTTCCCTCGCATCGTTGAGGTTGTGACTGTTGATGAAGCAGAGCGCCTTGCTGGTCGTGAGCGCTATAAAGCCTATCGTGACTTAGGCCACGAGTTGCATAACTTCGATCAATCTAAAGCGTAATGATCATTCGCCTCTCAGCATGTTGATTCATCCCGAATTTGATCCTGCCGTAATCCGAATTGGCTCATTTGCCATTCACTGGTATGGCTTGATGTATCTCTTAGCGTTTGCTCAATTTTTGTTGCTGGGTCGTTTGCGTATACGTGCTCCGCGATATCAATCCATAGGGTGGTCATATAAAGACCTTGAAGATCTTTTGTTTGTTGGTGTTTTAGGCGTAGTAATTGGTGGACGTTTAGGTTACACCCTGTTTTACATGCCAGGCTACTACTTCGCAAATCCTCTGAGCATCTTCAAGATTTGGGAAGGCGGTATGTCTTTTCATGGTGGGCTCTTGGGTGTTTTGCTTGCTTTGCTCTGGTTTGCTTATCGCCGCAAGGTTTCATTCTTTGTTGTCAGCGATTTGGTTGCACCACTAGTTCCATTTGGTTTAGCGTTTGGTCGCTTGGGTAATTTCATTAATGGCGAGCTGTGGGGAAGGCCGACAGACTTACCTTGGGCTATGGTTTTCCCAATGGTGGACTCTATTCCCCGTCATCCTTCCCAGATCTACCAGTTTCTTGGCGAAGGCATTTGCCTTGGCATCATCCTTTGGATTTATTCCAGCAAGCCGCGCAGGGTAGGGCAGATTTCAGGCTTATTTTTGTTAGGTTATGGTGTTTGCCGTTTCTTGGCGGAATTTGCTCGAGAGCCGGATGCCTTCTTAGGACTCCTAGGTCTAGGTCTTTCCATGGGTCAGTGGCTCTCTGTGCCCATGATCGTTTTCGGAATTTACCTTATAGTGAGAGTCAATACGAAAACAGGTACTTATCAGTAGTTAATTGCTCCAAGTTAACTGGATCGCTCGGAAAAGCAGTGAACTCACACTGATTCTGCCTATTTTCAGACTATCTCTACCTCAATCGAAAGAAATCCATGCTCGAGAAGCTCACTAAAGCTCGAAATTTGTCTAAGGCAAATAACGCCATCAAGCGTCTGATATCAGAGCGAGGAGAATCGAATGCGCTCAGCATGGCCGATGACGTGGTTAACAACTACCGTAAGTTGTCAAAAGATCAATACGTCTCATTTTTTACTTTTTTGTTTGAGAAGCTCAATCCTCAAGCTGATGCAGTGCTGAAAGCGGCGCAAAATTTTGTAGCCGACTCTAATGCACGTAATTACATTCACTTGCAAAAAGTTTCTGAATCTCCTCGTCAAGAATTCTTCCGTCGCTTAAATCGTGCCAGCCAAGGTACTGCGGCTGTAGTACAAATGCGCCGTGATTTATTGCAGCTATTAGATAAAAAGCCTGAATTAGCTGCTGTGGATTTTGATATGCGTCACTTGCTGTCTTCTTGGTTTAATCCGGGATTTCTGAAGATGCATCAGGTGGACTGGAAGTCCCCAGCGGAGGTGCTTGAGAAACTGATTCAACATGAGGCAGTACATGCTATTGATGGTTGGGATGACCTGCGTCGCCGCCTGCAGCCTGATCGTCGTTGCTTTGCCTTTTTTCATCCACAGCTTCCGAGTACGCCTTTAATCTTTGTGGAGGTGGCACTCCTGCCTGAGATTCCAACGGTGATCACGCCATTGGTTGATAAGAAAGCCGAAACAGTTGATCAGGCATCGCAATATAAAGTTGCCGTGTTTTATTCGATTAGCAATTGCGAGTCTGGACTTCGCGGTGTATCGATGGGTAACTTTTTAATCAAGCGGGTAGCGGAGCATTTGCATGCAGAGTTCCCTGGAATAAAAACCTTTGTGACTTTGTCGCCTATTCCTGGATTTATGGATTGGGTTACCGCAGGTGCGAATTTAGGTGATGGTGTCCCAGCCGATAGATTGAAGCCAAACCTCAGGGTGGCGCGAGATGCTGCTCTAGCTGTACTGGGGCTAGAGAGTCAATCTTGGGCTGAGCGAGTGGCGAGTGGATGGCATCCTGACCTAGCCTCCGAGAAAGAAAAAACAGCTCTATTGAGTTTGGCGAGCATGTATTTGGGCTTGGCCTCTACCGGGCGCGATGGTAACCCAGTGGCGAAGTTTCATTTGGGTAATGGTGCTAAATTGCATCTGGTGAACTGGGCAGGAGATCTATCACGCAAAGGGCTGCGTCAATCCGCAGGCTTGATGGTCAATTATCTCTATGATCTGGGAAGCGTGGAGGATAACCATGAGCGCTTTGCCAATGGTGAAATCGTGTATTCCAGGGCCGTAGCTCGCCTAATGGCTCCCTAGTGTTTTCCCTTGCATAGACTTTTGCAGCAAGCCTTAAGTGCCCTTAAAATAGGCGAGCATTTAAAAAATCAAGCCAATTCATTGTTTGGCAAATAAAGGAGATGACTATGTTTACTCAAAAAATGAAGACCTTTGTGTTTTCAAAGAGTACCTTGAAAAAAGCACTTTTTCTGCTCTGCGCAGCACCCCTGACAGTCATGGCTCAAGAGTGGCCCAATAAGCCTGTCACTTTTCTTGTTCCCTTTCCCGCAGGCGGAGGCACTGATACTTTTGCTAGGCCTCTGGCAGCTCAACTCACCGAGCAACTGGGCAAACAATTTCTGATTGACAATCGGGGTGGTGCAGGCGGAACCGTGGGCGCATCAGTGGCGGCAAAAGCAGCCCCAGATGGCTACACTTTTTTAATTGGCGCAACTCATCACACAATCGCTCCATCCATGTATAAAAATTTGGATTACGACATTGAGAAGAGTTTTATCCCGGTTGCGATGATTGCTAACGTTCCTCAAGTGCTAGTGGTTAATCCACAGCGCGTGAGTGCACGTAATGCCAAAGAGTTTATTGAGCTCATGAAGAAAAACCCAGGTAAATATAATTTTGCTAGCGCGGGTAGTGGCACAGTTCATCACTTGGCTGGCGAGCTATTTAAGATTCAAACTGGCACCTTTATTACCCATATTCCATATCGTGGTGCTGGCCCAGCAATGAATGATTTATTGGCTGGTCAGATTGACTTAGAGTTTGATGGCCTTGCTACTTCTGCTCCGCAGATCAATGCTGGAAAATTGGTGGCGATTGCTGTGGCCTCAAGTAAGCGTTCAACTGCTATACCAAACGTACCTACTTTTAAGGAAGCTGGCTTGCCAGATTTTGAAGTATCTACTTGGTATTCTGTTTTTGCTCCAGCCGGCACTCCAAAGCCTATCGTAGACAAAATGATTGCTGAAGTTCAGAAGGCCTTAAATACACCAAAGCTCAAAGCAATTTGGGAAAAGAGTGGCTCTGATGCACCCAATATGTATGGCGAAACTTTTGGCAAGCAGGTTCGTGCCGACGTAGCTCGCTGGTCTGGGGTGGTTAAAAAATCTGGCGCCACCTTAGATTAATTAACTATCGTTTGAATTGTTTTTATTGTTTGGTTTTTTGAGGCTCGAATGAATTTATATTCTTTATTGGAAACAGGTTTTCCAAAAGATAAGCTGGCTTGTGCATTGGAAACGCATGATGGTTTGTACTACTCCTGGAGTGATCTAGAGCGTGCTACTTCCAAGTTGGCTAACCTGCTCAAGAACCTCAAATTACCAGCAGGATCTCGTGTTGCTGTTCAGGTTGAAAAGTCACCTGAGGCGCTCTTTCTTTACCTGGCTACTGTAAAAGCAGGATACGTTTATCTGCCTTTAAATACCGCCTATCAAGCGGCGGAGATTCAATACTTCCTAGAAAATGCTGAGCCTGCGGTAGTTGTATGTAGTAGCAAAAATTTCTCTTGGGTATCTAAGGTTGCTTTTAAAGCAGGCACTAAGCATGTCTTTACCTTGGATGAGGATCGCAAGGGCACTTTATTAGATCGTGCTGCTGGTCAAAGTGATAAGTTCAAAACTGTTGCTGTAAAAGATGATGATTTAGCGGCTATCCTATATACCTCTGGCACAACCGGTCGCAGCAAGGGCGCAATGCTGACCCACAAAAACTTGGGAAGTAATGCACAAGTATTACAGAAGTTTTGGGGTTGGAAAACAGGTGATGTCTTATTACATGCGCTCCCAATCTTCCATGTTCATGGATTATTTGTTGCTGCGCATGGGGCATTAATTAATGGCAGCAAAATGATTTGGTTGCCACGCTTGGATACTGCGCAACTCATTCATCACATGCCAAGTTCGACTGTGATGATGGGTGTGCCTACTTTCTACGTACGCTTACTTGCAGATAAAAACTTTAATAAGAGTGTCGCGCGCAATATGCGTCTGTTTGTATCGGGCTCTGCACCATTACTGACGGAAACATTCAACTCTTTTAAAGAAGTGATTGGTCAACCAATTCTTGAGCGCTATGGCATGAGTGAAACTGTCATGCTCGTTTCCAATCCCTACAAAGGCAGTCGCGTAGGCGGGTCCGTTGGCTTGCCCCTACCGGGCGTCAAAGTGCGCGTGGTGGATGAAAGTAATCAGCCTTGCGGTATTGATGAGATCGGCAGCATTCAAGTGAAGGGCCCGAATATATTTAAGGGCTACTGGCGCATGCCAGAAAAAACTGCAGAAGAATTTACTAAGGACGGCTGGTTTAAGACAGGTGACGTGGGTCGGTGGGGTGGTGATGCTAATGGTGGTAAAGCACCTCAGGACTACCTCTGCATCGTTGGTCGTAGCAAGGATTTAATTATTTCTGGTGGTTACAACGTGTATCCAAAAGAGATCGAAAGTTTTATCGATGATATGGATGGCGTAGATGAGAGTGCTGTGATTGGTATTCCGCATCCTGATTTTGGTGAAGCGGTAATGGCGGTAGTGGTTCCAAAAGCAGGCGTCAAGCTGGACGCACAGGCCATGATCGCAACACTGAAAACACAAATCGCGAACTTCAAAATCCCTAAGCGTTTAGAGATTGTTGCTGACTTACCTCGTAATGCCATGGGTAAGGTTCAAAAGAATATTCTGCGTCAGCAATACACCAGCTAAGAGCAGTAAGAGGGTTTCTTAAAAACCAAATGCCTTGCGGCTTTCATTAAACATGAATGCTGCAAGCATAAAGAGCATCACACCAAAGATGCGTTTGAGTTGGGCTACATCCAGTTTCCTGGCCATCTTTGCGCCCAGCGGAGCAGTAAATATACTCACTGCCACAATGCAGAGTACTGCTGGTACATAAACAAATCCAAGTGAACCTACGGGAAGATTGGGATTGCCCCAACTTCCGTATATGTAGCCAATCGTCGCTGCAGCTGCAATCGGAAATCCTAAGCCTGAAGAGCTTGCCATCGCAGTATGTGGCTTGACATTGCACCAAAGCATAAATGGCACAGTAATAAATGCCCCACCTGCACCTACTAGGCTCGCAATTACCCCTGTTAGTGCTCCAAATGAGAAAAGACCAACAGGGCCGGGTAATTCCCGACCGGCTGAAGGCTTTTTATTGATGATCATTTGGATCGAGGTATAGACAATAAACAGGGCGAAGAATAGAGACAGCCAAGAAGTGTTGATTGCCTCGAAAATCTCACTTCCACCAACCAGACTGCCAATCACTAGACCGGGACTGAGTGCTGTAACTAACTTCCAATCAATAGAGTTGTGTTTGTGATGCGCCCATATGGCTGAGGTGGTGGTGAAGAGGATGGTTGCCATACCAGTTGCGATGGCCATATGTACAATGACGTTTTGGCCAAACCCTAAATGATTAAAGACCACAATCATGAAGGGCACCAAAATCATGCCGCCCCCAATACCTAAGAGGCCCGCTAGGAAGCCCGATATACCTCCACATAACATCAGCATGGCGATATCGGCTATTGACATGAATTCCCCGCCTTAGCCGCTAGGCCGTCATCCTGAACCCTAAGGTTCAAGGTGGAACGGCTACTCTGCTTTGGGTGCATTAAGAATTTCAGGGAGTGAACAGCGCGAAGCTGCCACTGTGAAAATTCGAAACGCTCACGCCCACAGTGTAAAGATCGTTCCTGATGCTTGCGCATCGGTTCAAGGAACTATTGGCCTTGGCGAACCAGGCAGGGAAAGGGTTTGCATCAGGGCATCCACCTGATCTTCCAGACTATGAATTTCATTCTGGAGTCGAGTAATCTCTTCTGCATTGGAGTTGAATGAAATGCTCTGTGCGGAAGCAAGTTGAGATGCAGTTTGTAGCTTAATGAGATCGCCAGCAATTTTCAGTGCAGCCATCATGCTTGCACGTTCAATGCTGCGGTTGCCACCATTAATTGCCAATTGGATTTGTTCATCTACTAATGTGCAAGCAGCACGAAGCAGTGGCTCATGCTCAGTGCTCGTAGCTAAGGTAATTTTTTGACCGGCGAGGGTTACTTCAATGCGTTGTTGGCTCATTGTCATCCTCTGGATTAGTTGGTGTCGCAGGTTCGCTGAGTAAGTTTAATTGACGGCCATCACTCTGCTCGGGCAAGCGACTCAAAATATGCTGAACCCGTTTTTGTGCATCCTCAATCTTATTCTCAAGTTGGACGCGATCCTGATGCAATGCTTTTACGGCATCAGAAATCAGCTGAATTTTTCCGGCCACTCTCTGCAGAGATAGGGCTAAGGGATCAGATTCAGCGGAGTCGCTCGGGACGTGAGGGTTGTACTCGGTCATATAGGCATTGTAGCCTTAGGGAAAAGCTTTGTGGAACCCCCGATTTTGGGCTTAGTTGGGTAAAGCGATCCAATCACTAACCAGCTTTTCTAATCGAATACGGCCATCAAATAAGCTTATGAGGGCCCAATGGGTTGCTGGATCGGGTCATGTTTTCTGAAATTGCTAAGCATTAATTCAGGTTGTATTTGAGAGTTAGGTAAACCGATCTGGGTTCGCTTGGATAATAAAAGTGAGCTCCGCTAAACGAGCTTACTCCTCCATAGCTTGAATATTGCGCATTGCCAATATTTTTGACGGTTAATCGCGTTTCGATTGCTTGGAATTTATAGGAGGTAAACACATCACCTATAACGTATGAGGGCATAACAGGTGCTGCACTGTAGCTATTGGGCCCCGTATCGTAATACTGATTGCTTACATAATTTACTACACCGCCCAGAGCCCATTTGTTTGAAATGAGATAGTTGGCTCTAGCATTGAGTGTCGTGTCTGGGACTATTGGAATGGGGTTTCCAGCATAAGGCCCATTAGCATAGTAAGACTTCTGATATTTTGCTCCGGCCCCGATATTGAGAGAGGATGAGATGTTCGAGCTCACATCAAATAAAACTCCGCCTCTATTTGTCTGGTAAGTGGAGTTGTAGTTATAGCCTGTTGTTGGGTTATAGCTAATCTCATTTTGAGTCGTAGATTTAAACATGGAAGAGGTAAGCCTTGCATTTGAGATCGTCCAGCCACCCCCTATCTCGTAGGTCTGCGTGGTTTGTGGCTGCAAGATTCCATTAAATACCGTTCTACCAATCCCATTTACATCGTATGCAAATCCCCAATATTCATCAATGTTTGGAAATCTAAAGGACTGATTCCACTTTGCGTATATTCGCTGGCCAGGAAGGTAATTGACATTTACGGCAAGATCTCCTGCATTTGCCGCAAATTGTTGGGTATTGCTAACTGTGCCATTAGCTGCGCTGATTGAAGTGTTGCTAGTGGAAGCTTGTTGTACTTGGCGGCGAAAACCTCCGCTTGCCTCAACCATATTTCCAAGTGGCACTCTTTGCATTACATATACAGAGTTATTAACTTGCGTAGCACTTTGAGAGTCGCTAGTCAGGTTGTTGTAATAATTGCCATATACGTTGGCACTAATGATTCCTTGCGATAGTGGGCTGTAGCTATTGCCTCCACCTTGATTTGCTTTGGAAAAATCATACCCAACTATTGTGGTGCCTACTCCAGTAAAATTTGCCTTAATTCGAGGGGATGCAGCAAATTGCCAACCCTGCGACTTGTTGTTCATAGCACTTCCAGCGTATCCATAGTAGTCTAGGTTAGTTGGGTCAAGAGATGTGAAATAGTCCGCCTGAGGTGAATAAAAGAAAGTAGTTTTATTGTTGTATGAGGTATCAAGCTCAACTACGTAAGCTTCGTTTAAAGTTTTCGTGAGCCCTTGGCGAAATCCAGAATTATTGACCGTGTAATTGTTGCCCGCGTTTTGTGGTCTCACCGATAAGGGGTTTCCTGATCCAACTAAACCTACTACTGGGCTGGCTATCTGAGAGTTTGTGTAGCCATAGTATCCATCAATAAAGACTCGATCATTTCCACCGAGATCTTGCAGTATTTTTGCATCTACTGAGTAAGCATTCGCTGCGGTATTTGGCCTCCAACCATTTGTGTTGGAGGTGTTTGCGCTCAGTTGGTAGGTAGTTTTTTCAACCGTATTTTTGTAAATAGCATTATTTATTAATGTCCCCCATGTTCCATAGGTAGAGGAGGCTTGATTGATATTTTTCTTGCTACCATTTGTGATGATGTTGATAACGCCCCCAACTGCACCATTGCCATATTGAACGCTGGCACCGCCTTGCAGGATTTCTATTCGCTCGATGGAATCGATCGGAATCGATTGCCAGTCAACACTTCCTGAGTCAATTGGATTGATCCGTATTCCATCCACCAACACTACAGTTGTACTGTTACCTGTCGGACCAAATCCCCCCATATCTACAGAGGCGTCTAAATTTAACGAGCTTGAGTTCAAGCCCTTCACCAAAAGACCGCCAATTTGCGACAGTACTTGTGGAATGGTGTTCGAGCTAGAGTTGTCTATTTCATCACGCGTGATGACTTTGACGTTGGCTGGAACCTGATTTAAGTTTTCTTCAAAGCGCGAGCCGGTCACAATGACCGTCGATTGGTTGCTTTGAGCGATTACTGCCGTACTAAGTGGTACTAATGCGCCGCAAAAAAGGGCGACTAGAGTCTTGCTATTGAACTGCTGTTTCATGATGAACCTTCTGCCTTCGAATCACCTGGCTCACTTCCCCGTAAGCTGGGTCGAACAGAATTTCGCATTATGAGAGCTCAGGCGTCAATTGGGCATCCTGCCAGCCCTAGC
>Ga0209499_1000399_pt1 | contig 32417 bp, 46 predicted proteins | sample C_130208_EF_Meta_FD_187306 | JGI IMG/M metagenome (GOLD analysis project Ga0209499, IMG submission 187306) | Freshwater microbial communities from Lake Croche, Canada to study carbon cycling - C_130208_EF_MetaG (SPAdes) (version 2) | ecosystem: Environmental > Aquatic > Freshwater > Lake... | reverse complement strand
CTGTTTATCGGTAAACGATGCTTTATACTCAAATTCCTTTGCTTATTGTCCTGAAAGATCGTTTAATATTCGAAATTTGATGGTTCCGTTGCCTTCGCATAAGATGCAAATAAAATTATCGGGAAAAACATTGAAGCAATTAGACGTTGATGGACTTATTGAAGGGTATAAATTCAGCTACGATAATGATAAAATAGAAAATTTTGATGTTAAAGAAATTCTGTACCTATGTACTACGGACGGTATAAATATTATAAATCCATCTTCAAAAATAAATTCTTTAAAGTATCCATTATCAAATATAAAAGCAGCCTATAATAAGCGAAATGTTTTATTAGAAAATATTGGCGCTATTGGTATTTTATCGGCTCAAAAGAGCGATATGGGCGGTGCAATTCCTATGGATCCACAGGAGAAAAAAGACATTCAGATGGATTGGTATCGTAGAAGCAAGGATGAATTAATCATCACGGAAGCATCCGTAGATTGGAAACCGATGTCGTTTCCTACTCGAGAACTAATGCTGTTCGAAGAAATGAATGCAGATAAATTGGCAATTATAGATGCTTACGGACTAAATTCAAACCTATTTTCTAGCGAGCAAGGTAGCACGTTTTCTAATGTTCGAGATTCAATTCGTATGGTTTATACTGATACGATTATTCCTGAAACGCAACAAATGTACGACGTTATTTGTGGTCAGTTTGGATTGACTGCAGAAGGTTATTATTTAGAAGCTGAATTTGACCACTTACCGGTATTGCAAGTTGATGAACAAACAAAGGCAACTGCAAACAAAGTAAAGGCAGAAACTTATAACATGCTACTTAGAGACGGTATTATTACGACAGAGCAGTATGCTATGGATTTCGGATATACGTTGCAAGAGCAGAATGTAGGAGACAAAAAAGCGGCTGCTTTGGCACAGGCACAAACTGAATTAAAAGGAACTGTCGGTGGACTTTCTGGAATCATTGAATTAAATAACGCTGTAACGGCTGGATTGGACAGATCAACTGCAGTAAATATCTTAATAAATTACTACGGTTATGATTCTGTTACGGCAAATTCGATGGTAACTGTTCCTGTAATTGCTACCGTTTAAAAATAATACGTAAATTTGAACTATGGAAAAAATAATTAAATCCTATTCAACAAAGGCGGCACTTGAAATAAAGGACATTTCGTCTGATAAACGAGAGGTTGCAATCTATTTATCTAAGTTTGGTAACATCGATAGCGACTTGGACATGATTCAAAAGGGAGCGTTTAAAAAATCGATTGAAGAACGAGGACCTGATTCAGCATCAAATAGAAAAATTGCTTTCTTACGTTACCACGATTGGGAACAGCAAATCGGTAAGTTCCTGAAACTCGAAGAGGACGATTTTGGATTGTATGCGGTTGCACAATGCGGAAATTCTACTAAGGGCGAGGACGCTTGGCAAGACTATCAGGACGGTATTATACGTGAGCATTCAATAGGATTTCAATATATAGCAGACAAAATAAAGTGGATTGAGGACAGCACAATGTTTGCTGGCGGATATTTTATGGTTACAGAAGTAAAACTTTATGAAGGTTCTGCTGTATTGTTTGGAGCAAACGAGGACACTCCAACGATATCTGTAATGAAATCTGAAAATAAAAAATCTTTTGCTCAAAAATTATCAACTGATATTGATATAGTCGCAAAAGCAATTGTGAATGGTAAAGGTACGGACGACAGACTATACGAACTTGAAATGAAATTAAAATATTTGAATAATCAACTACTGTTACTCGCACAAACGGAACCGCTGGATGTAAAGCATTCCATTATTGTCGAGCCAAGTTTGGTAACTGAAAGTTCATTTGATTGGAATAAAGTAGTAACAAATTTAAAAGTTTAAAAAAATGGCTGAAAATTTAACACCAGAACAAGTTGTCGAGCAAATCGAAACTAAGTTCAATGAAAAAATTTCTACAATGGCGACAAAGAGCGACATTGACGGATTGAAAAATGACGTTGATTCTTTGAAAGGATTGACTGCCAAAAGTGAAGCAATCGAAACTGCAATTGCAGGTTTTGAGGCAAAATTAGTTGCAATGGCTGAAAAAGCGGAGAATGGTAAAGGTTCACGTAGTTTATCTATTGGAGAGCAAGTTGTTGACGGCTACAAAGGTCAATTGGAAGCGCTTAAAGGCGGTAAGTCTTTAGACTTGGATATTAAGGCAGATACTACCATTACTGGTGATTACACAGGTAATATTGCGTTATCTACACTTGAAGCAGGAGTGAACAGAATCGCAAGACAAATCCCAAAATTGAGATTGATTGCAAATATCGGTACTACGATTTCTAAATTCGTAACCTATATTCAACAAACTCAAACTTCAACTGCAGGATGGACGTTGGAAGCGGGTACAAAAACAGAAGGGGAATTAAAGTACGCTGAAGTTTCAAAAGAGGTTAAAAAAGTTGCTGGAATCATCAAAGTTTCAAAAGAAATGTTGGAAGATTTGAGTTTTGTGCGCAACGAAATTAACACTGATTTGTTGGCAACTTTGGAGGATGCAATTGAAAATTCACTTTTGAACGGAACTGGTTCAAGTGGTACTTTAGAAGGGTTGTTGAGTTTTGCTCAAACTTTCTCAGCTGGTTCATTCGCGTTGTCAATTCCTTTGGCTAATATTTCAGATGTTATTCGCATTGCTGCAGCACAAATCGAAGGTGCAAAATTCATGGCCACTCACGTTGTTTTAAATCCTGTTGACGTTGCTAAAATGCAATTAACTAAATCAACTTATGGTGAATACACCTATCCGTTATTTTATGTCGATAATATGACAGGAGAACCTAAGATAGCACAATTGACAGTAGTTTCTACAACTTGGATGACTGCAGGCAATTTCTTAGTTGCCGATATGTCTAAATCTAATATCAGAATGCGTGAAAATATGAATGTAACTGTAGGATACGTTAACGACGATTTCCAACGTAACATGGTTTCTATTTTGGCAGAAGCGAGATTGGTTCACTACGTAAAAGCAAACGATGTTAATGCTTTTGTAAAAGGAAATATTGCAACTGCAATCACTGCAATCAATAAAGTAATCTAATTACAACAAAAAATTAGCATATTATGACTACAGGACGAAAAATAAAAAAACCTTTAAATATCAAAATTGACACTAAAAATGTTGACGTAGAAATTAGCAGAGATGCTGATGGAAATATAAAAGCAAGTTTAGATACAAATTTGATTGACGTAGAGGTTTCAAAAGATCAAAACGGAGTCAGTATTGATATTCATTTGGATGATGATAAAGAGTACGAATTCGAGTCAAACGGAAAAGCTGAACATTTGCCTAAGGGTACAATTTGGAAAATAACGGGAGAACTTGCAAAAATATTTTTGAGTCAAAAATTTGGAAAATTAAAAAATTAAAAGATGTTTTTGAGCGTATCTGATTTCACAGGAAAATTTGAATTGCATACAGGAATGTATGACGCTGGTAAATTGAATTCTTATATCGCAAGGTACGAGAAAAAATACCTTGTTCAGTTATTTGGAGTGAATCTTTATAATGATTTTTTGACGGATTTAATTGGCAATACGCCACAATCGCCAAACTTTTTAAAGGTTTTTAATCCATTTATTGAACAGCTAAATTTCAATTCAATAGTAATTTCCGAAGGAATTTTAGATATGCTCAAAGGCTTCATTTATTTTGAGTATGCTAAGGATTTATTTAATCAGATGACGCCGTTTGGAAATGTGTCTCAAAATAGCGAAAACAGCACAGTAGTTACATCTTTAAACTCGATGATGTACACACGCTATAATGAATCGGTAAAAACTCACAGAGCGATTCAGAGGTACATGTTTTATAATTCAAACGAGCCGATTGGTCAATTAGTCAATTATTTGTTTCTAGGGACAGGAATCGGTTATACTGCAAACCTTACGGCAACGTTATTGACAGGTGGATCTGGAAACGGATTAACTATGGATGTAAATATGTCGTTTATTGGTGGGGTTGTTCAGAATGAATATACAATCGATAACGGTGGAACTGGATACACTAATTTAACTGACTACAATTGTTCTGGTGGATCTGGCACAAATTGCGTTGTAACTGTTCAAACGGTTGCTGGCGTTGTCCAGAATTTTGTCGTAAAAAATTCAGGCGAAGGTTACAATATTGGGGAAACGCTTACTATTCTAGGAGGTAATAACGACGCTCAATTTACGTTGATTAATATCGGAATAGGATCGGTAAAAAATGCAAACACGATTAATGCTGGGAACGGATATGTAATTGGAGACGTTTTGACGATTGAAGGTGCATCAATAGACGACGCAACTATTGAAGTAACTTATGTAGGAATTGGTAATTACCAAACTTTTGCGGGTATTGATTTACAATTTGCTTATTGGATATGACAAAAGAGATTTCAAACATAGTCAAAGGCATACTTCAAGGAGTTGACAGCACCATTAATGGAGTTTTTGACGAGTTGACTGGTAAAACAATGGTTTGCAAAACTAAGTGGGCACGAATTGGTAAAACGGTAAAAAATTCAGACGGAGATTTATTTTTGATTACTGAAATTTTAGACGATACTTATATCGTGGCTACACCTGCAGGACTGAATGGCATTATTACTTTGGACAATCCTTATTGGATTACAGGAACTAAAATGTCAGCAAATAGAGAATGGACAATTTCGAGAATCATTTGACTGAAAAAACACCGTTAGTGTGGTTACTGGAATTGATTAGATTTTCTAAGTATGGACGAGAAAGCACTTTGGATTTTGAAACAGAATTGAGAATATTCATTTTAGATGAAACAAATATTACTCAATTTTATGTAGCAGACCACAGGGAACAGGTCGTTTTACCGATGGAAAATTTGGCTAATGAAATAATCAAAGTAATAAATAATGACAGGAAATTCGTAAAAGTCGATAAATACGATATATTTTCCTTTAGTAGATTTGGCGTCGAAAAAGAATCTGGAATGTTTCAGAATATTTTAGATGCAAATTTAAGCGGAGTTGAACTGCGGTTCACTCTAAAAAAGTACAAAGAAAATTGTAAATGTTAACAAATTAAAACTTAGAAAATATGGCAGGATGTAATTGCGATATGGGTTTGGCAAACACAGGGAGACCTAATTGCGTACCTATTCAGTCGGTAACTTCGACTTTAATCATGGTTCCGTTATTTAACAATGACGGCACGAGAAATAAATTAACCTTGACAGGTTTCACTTCGTACAATGCAAATGATTTTATTGCGTATGTGAATCAGCAAGATGAATCACGTCGTTGGTTCCCTTTGCCACATTTTGAGAACGTTGAACTGCCAAAAGCAGAATCAAAATTTGAAGAGTCAAATAGTGGTCGAATGGTATTTTTACGTCAAGGTAAGCGTTCGTTTTCTGGGGAACTTTGGGCGGAAGATTCAACGCCAACTTTGCTTGGTAAATTGCAAAACAATAGATGCGTTGATTTCGGAGTTTATATCGTTGATGTAAACGGAAATCTAGTTGGTTCAAAAGGAACGGCAGATTACATGGGTGATACAATTGATGTTTTGTATCCAATTCCTGTAGACAATCCGTCTTTTGATCCAAAATTTATGTTTGCGACTGATTCGACGACTCAAAAAATAATGGTTGGATTTGACTTCGATCGTTTGTTTGACGAAAGCACAATGTACATGTTAACGGCAGAGGAAGCGAATACAAATTTTAATTCTTTGACTGGTTTAATCGATGTAAACTTTACATTAACGCCAACAATGGGTTTTGCTGACGTTGATTTTGATTTGAAATTTGATTACGGTACTGCTTTGAATCCAATTAAATTTGTAGGGGCAACTGCAGCCGATATCTTAATGACTGATTCAACAGGAGTGCTTGGAATTACAGCGTTGAACGAATCTCCAGAAGGTAGTTACGAACTAGTGCCTGTTGTTCCTTTTGTTTCTGGACAAACTGTTACTTTTACAATCGTAAAAATAGGTTTTATAGGAAAATTAGTACACACTTTCTAATCATTTGATAATGGCCAAGAAAAAACAAAAGTTGGTTATTCCATTTTCTGAAATAGGAATCCGTAAATTCAAAAATGTAAACGAAGCCGTAGATTACTTCAAAAGCAATTTAGATATTGATGCAAGGGAAACGTATATTTTGTTTCAAAATTCCTTTAATATTTCAGTAGGGAAATGGTCAATAAATGTTTCTAATTTGCAGGATCTAAATGAAGCTGAATTTTGCAACAAATTAAGTGAAATGTTCAAAAATCAATCCGGAGAGGCTATTGATAAACTTGTGCAGTTATTTAGTGTGGAGCGAAAAGAGTGGATGAATAAATTCAAAGATTAAATTTTGTTTTTATAATTTGAAACGGAGGTGCTATCTAGTATCTCCGTTTTTTGCGTAAATTTGTTTCAATGCAAAGCCTGTTTAAAAATACTTCAGTACTTAATTTGCTTGAAAAAGCGGTTAAAATTCAGCATAATGAAGTTTGGAAAACGGTATTTACAGACGAGGAATTCGATAAATTTATATTGGATTTAATAAGAATAAAGCAGTTATTTGACGAAGGAATAGATGAAACAGGTAACGTTATCGGCTACTATTCTTACATGACTGAATTATTATCTGGCGGAGAAAAACAAGAGGGAACGCCTTATACGCTTAAAGACACAGGAGAATTTTATAAATCAATGAATCTGGATGTTCAATCGGATTTTTTTACGATAGATGCTGATCCTTTGAAACGAGACGGAGCAGGAAATGAAACAAATTTATTTACGAAATATGGCGAAGGTATCATTGGACTTACTGAAGAAAATAAGAAAATTCTGGCAGATGAAGTCAAAGAAAGGTTCAGTAACGAACTTAAACGACTATTACAATAGCATTGACGATATGAAATTGTATAATTGGATAAAATGTACTGCAGGAGATTTAACGTACGTTAGAAAGGCTGAAAACGGCACAAAAGAAACAGACAAAATTGTTTGGGAAAAAATATACGATTCATATATTTTGGAATTTGGATTATCGCCTGTTTATTTGAAGTTGCTGAATGCTATAAAAGAAAAAACTTTGCTCGAATTGGAGTATGTAATTACAAAGGAAAAATTTAAACTAACTGAAATCGAAATTTCTTTGGCTAAATTGCAGGCAATGATGTCGAATAACGGTAGTGGATTAAGTATTGATGAAGCGTTAATACACGTTTCTAAATGGCTCGGAAGTTGGATTGATTCGAGAAATATAACGGTAAGAGATTATTTTAATTTAATGAAAGAGTATGGCAAAGCAAATAAAATCAAGTGATTTATTCGAAGAGGAAGACATTTTCAAAGGACTTCGTGATTCAGCACAAAAAACTATAGACGTTTTTGATAAATTATCAAATGGAATGAAGCAGTCTGCGGAAGAGATGAAAAAATCTGTAAGCGAGAATGTTTTGACTACGACAAAAAGCATTGAAAATCTAATGAAAACGTCCACGAATGCAAGTAAATTGCAAGAGGACAGTATTAAAATTGACAAGGCTAAAGCGGAAGCGTTACGCCAGTATGCTATTGCCGAGCAACATTTGGAAAAAATCGAGCAGGAAAAAGAAAAAACTAATCAACAAAAAATTAAGACTGCAGAGCAGGTAAAAAAAGCAGAAGAAGCGGAGATAAAAAGAGCAAATGCAAAAGCAAAAGCAGCGAATGTAGAAACTAATGCGTATAAAGTTTTATCGGCACAGGCGAGAGATCTTAAAAATGAATCAAAGAATCTGGCTGCAGAATTATACAATCAAAAAAATGCTGGTTTAGCGGGTACTGATTCGTTTAATAAATTACAACAACAGTATCATGAAGTTACTGCAGAAGCGTCTCGTTTAGATACTCAATTAAAGGATATCGATAGAGTCGTTGGGGACAATCAAAGGAGCGTCGGAGATTACGGAAAAGCGACTGTAGGATTGAAGGGACAATTAAGAAAATTAACACAGGCGTTAGCTGAAATGGACGAATCGGATCCACGTTTCCAAAAAATGGCGATGGAAGCGGGAGAACTAAAAGATAAAATTCAGGACACGCAGGCGGTAGTTAAAAGTTTGGCTGGATCTGCGGTTGAAAATCTAGGGGGCGGATTCGCAAAGGTTGGTAAAATTGGAGTAGATGCGTTTCAAGGAGTTGAAAGTGCTGGCGTTTTATTAGGCATGAATACTGATCAATTAATGCAGACTATGGTAAGGTTGCAAGCGTTGGCTGGTTTAAGTGATGCGTTAGAAAGTTTGGGCGGACTTGGCGATAAAATGACTGAAATAAAGGCAGCTTTTATTGGTGCAGCATCTAAATTAGGACTTTTTACGGCTGCAAAAGAGGTCGACGTTGTAGTTACTGAAACGCAGGCAATAGTTACTGGAGAAGCGGCAGTGGCGCAAGAGGGTTTAAATGTAGCAATGAAGGCAAATCCGATTGGAATGGTTATCGCTGGCGTTTTGGCTTTGGGCGCTGCAATAGCTGGATTAATTTATTACTTTGATTCAGAAACAGAAGCGGAAAAAAAGGCTGCAGTAGAAGCAAAAAAACTTGCAGAGCAGAAAAAATACATGGCTAAATATTCTAAGGAAGCGGCTGAATTTGTCGGTAAGGAAACAGGTAGTTACGCTTCATTGATCTATTCATTAAAGGCTACAACTGCAGGAAGTAAAGAGCGTGAAACGATAATGAAGCAAATAAATTCTGAATACGGAACTACATTAAAAAACCTTAGTGACGAGTTTAAATTTCAGGAGCAATTAAATAGATCTGTCGAGGATTATTTATCGGTTCAATATAATAAATTTAAGATCCAAAAAAACCAAGAATATTTTGATTATCAGCAAAAAAAGAGATTTGAACTAGAACAAACTCAGGCTAAATTAATGCAGGATTTTGATCAAAAAAGACAAAAAGCGGGCGAAAATAGATTGGTATTTTTATCTGGCCAAGAAAAACAAATCAAAACGACTGATATTTTAGCAGCGAATGAAACCTTAGACAGTTATTCAAAAAGGTATCCTGAATTCGCTAAAAGTTTATTGGAAGTTCAAGGCGCTTTGGCAGAGAATGAATCTGCAACTTTAAGTTTAGGAGTTCGTCGTGAACAATTGTTACAGACTGATCAAAAATTAACCAATAACGGAAAAGTTTACACTAAGCAAGAATCGGCAAATAAAAGTGCAACGACAACGCAAAAGAAATTGAATACTGAATTTGAATTAAGCAATGAATATCTTACTAAACAAATTGAGTTGCTGAATACTTTGGAGCAGTTAAAAATAGCGGAGAATGCGTCTAATCAGCAAACTGCAATCGATGACCAAAAAGCAAATGATTTAAAAAGAATTAGCGAAACAGGTCAATTAGAAGTCGATACTATCGAGAAATTAGTTGCAGATAAGTATCAAATCGTTCTGGACGGAATTAAGGCTCAAAGAGACGCTCAAATCGATGCTATAAATGAAACGTATAGACAAGAACGAATTGCTCAAAGAAAACAACTTGGCGATAAGCATCGTGAATTATTATCGCAAGAGGGTTTAACGGTTGATCAAAAAAAGAAAATTGAAGAAAATTATCAGGCTGAATTAATTAAAATTGCAGACGATGAAGCGCAAAGAGCAAAGGATCTGGCTACTGAATTAGAAATAGTAAACAAAGAAACTAATGTAAAAATAGTTGAACAAGAAGCGCAAAAGAATAGTGAAATTGACGGCATAAATACTGAATTGAATGACGCTCAAAAAGAATATTACGATAAACAAAATGAAAAAGTAGTTGAAACTAACTCAAAAATATTAGAAAATACTGCAAAAACTAACGAGGAAATTAGAAAAATTGTCGATCAAACTGCTGAATTCTTTATTAAGAAATCCGAGGAAAAAATTACTCAAATTGACAAAGAAAAAAATGCAGCACAAAAGCAATTTGATTTTTATCAGGATTTGGCTAAAACTGGAAATATTAATGCGGAACAATCTTTGGCGGAACAGCAAAAAATTATCGATAAATCTGAATTGAAAAAAGCAAAGGAATTAAAAAGACAGCAAAGAATTAAACTTGCACAATCAATTTATTCTACGTATTCTGCAAAGGTCGATTCTGGATCTAAAACGCCACTAGTTGACACGATAAAAGACACGACTTTATTGATGCAGTTTATTAATTCTTTGCCTACATTTTACGATGGAACAGAAGATACAGGAACAAACGGTAAAGGATTGGACAATAAGGGCGGATTTCACGCTATATTACACCCTAACGAAAGAGTTGTACCAAAAAATCTTAATGATAAATTAAACGGCATTTCTAACGAGGATTTAACTAAATTAGCAACTGAATATAATAACGGAAATATTGTTCACAAAGGACAAGCGAATCAAATGTCGAGCGCTTTGGAGTTTGGATTAATGATTGAGAAACTAGATAAACTAAATGAAACGATTCAGAACAAACCTGAACACTCGTACGATGTTGGCAGAATTTCTAGTACGTTATTGGAGTTTGTGGACCAGAAAAAACAAGGAAATACGACTACTTATAACAGATATAAAGTAAGAAAATGAAACATTTTTTAAATGATATTGAAATAAGTCCAAAAAACCGTACTGAAATTGGTATTATTTCCACTTTTTCGGAAGATCCCGATGTGCTAAAATTAAGTACTGATACGATAGTTTTACCACGTGAGGGTTTTGATATTATAAAAAATCATATTGCAACTATTGGGGTTTTTGAGGGTATTCCGTATCGAGTAGAATTATCTTGCGGTATTTCTATTGATTATTACGTTGATCTTACTGAAAATACTGTAATAAAACAGCATGAAATTGAAGTAAAAATAAAGCGTAGAAAGGGGCAGGATTCATTTATTGAGAATGCAAACGCTACAAGTTTTGATTTATTGCTTAGTAAGGGCGTTTTATTTGACACGTTTAACGTGCCTTATTTTGTGATAAAAGACGACCAATTGCAGACTGCAATTACGTTGGCAATTACTACTTACATAATGGTCAAAGAAACTATTCAGGCTGCAGTTGAACTAGTAAATTCAATTAGTGATATAGTTGAGGCAGCAACGCCTATTTTAGGAGTTTCGGCTGCTGGTCCGACTGTTTCTTATAATATTGGAGCGATAATTACGGCTTCACTAAAAGCAACTGCTAAACTGATTTATTTCGCTGCTTTGGTCGTTGCGCTTCTGGAAATGGCAGCAAAATTATTTGTATTGATTTTTCCGCCAAAATACAATTTGCTTGGATGTAAAGTAAAAGAATTAATATCTAAGGGTTGCGGATATTTAGGATATTCGTTTCAATCTACGTTATTGGATTCAATACCACAGGCTACAATTTTGCCTGTTCCTTTGGTTCGCGATAGAAAATCGATTTTTGAATTTCTACCGGATGAATTTAATGCACCGTTTAATAAGGGGGTGCCGTCGGCAAGCGACACAACGCCAACTTTGGGTAGTTTAATTGATGCAATTTGCACGCAATTTAATGCAAGGGTAAAAATATTTAACGGAGTTGTAAGGATTGAACGCTGGGACTGGTGGCAAAATCAGGCGGTTAATATGTTAGAACCTGCGCTATCTTTGCAAGGCGAAAGAGACGATGCCTACGTGCTGAATACAAACGATATTTGGAAACGGTACTACATAAGATATCAATTGGACATGTCGGATTTGAATACATATGACAAATTATATGATAGGCACGATGCTGAATACTCAACAGAACCTACGACGGTAATTAATCAAGATCTAGTTTCGATTAAAGGGTTGCAACAGGTTGATGTTCCGTTTGCTTTGGGACGTCGAAAAGAAAAATTGAATTGGATGGAAAAAAGAGCAAAAGATTTGTTTAAATTAATTGATTCGGTTTCAGGAATTTTTGGAAATGGCACAAATTACGCAAATGTAATTGGGGAACGTAAAGACTGCATGCAAATTTCACAAAGATTTTTTAGCACTACAAAATTCCTTTATACTGTAAATGGAAAACAACCTGCAAATTATTTAGATTTTATTAGTGCTGGTTCGCTTTGGAATAAATATCACTACATTAATCAAATTCAATTAAATTCGTGGAAAATAAAAAATCAAGTTCGTGTAAGATTACAAACTTCGGAATTCGTAACTTTGCTCGATAATAACTATGTGGAATTGAACGGTGAAATTAGCGAGATTTTAAGTTGCGAGTGGATGGACGAAAAATCTAGTTGTTTAATTACTTATAGGTCACGTAACAATTACGCTAATGGTAAAGTTCAAACAATAACAATAAACGATTAAAATTTGATAATGGAAAATTTAAAAGTAATTGATGAAATAAAAAAAAACTTAAATAAAATCATGGAAATAAACGACCGTGTTTTACGAAGTTTACCGAAAGAATTACATGAACAGACTAAAAGTATTAGAGACGATATTAAGAATGTTACTGATGCAGTAAAAGAGGGAAATTTATCTAAGTTAAACGCTATAAAAGAAAAATATGCCAATCACTCCAATAAATAATACGTACAATGATTATCGAGGAACTGTTGGCAGTTTCTTAAAGGCAAACGTCGGAGATAAATTAAAGTCAAAAAGCATTGTCAAAGAAAGTATTTCGGTAACATCTGGAGCGGATGCTTACTTTCAACTAAATCCGATTGAAAAAATAATAACTTGGACAGGCGGAAATTTTGAACTTGAAGGTTTTCGATACGGAGACGGTGTTTTTTGTGAATTATTTAACGGATTTGGAGTATTAATAACTTCGTGGAATGCGGTAATTGAATCAATAAACGAAGATCAAATTGATTTGGATACAGTTCCTGTTTGGATTAATCCCGCAAATAATGAAGTTTTAAGAATCACTTCAAAAAATAGAAGGGGCGGATTAATAATTGATATAAATAACACTGAAAATGGAGTTGTAGGTAGCGAATTTTCAACTATTGACGGAGAAGTTACACGTTTTAAATTTAGTTTAACTGCAATTTCTGTAGGATCTACAATTAGCGGAATTTCTGTAGGAAATCAGTCAGGGCAATACGCTTTAAGTTGCACAATAAAATTAGTTTCTGAATTAAATTACGTTAGGAATTGGGAAGTAATTTTTACCTATATACTTTCTGGAATAAACGAACCTAATTTATTTACAACTGCAAATTGTCAAAAGTTATTTTTGAAATTTAACTGGCAAAGAATTTATGGCGAACCTGCAAATAATTTAATTTATATTCAATCCGAAGATGCTGACACTGGCTATTTTGATGAACCATTTAATAATGGCGGAGATGAAAGTGAAATTATTCAGGCGATAAACGAAATCGATTATCAAGTTGAAACTTTATGCACAGTAATCGTTGAGCACACATCTTCACTTTTTGGAATAGGAGCGTGTTACAGCCCGCAAGATGAATTTTATTATAAGAATCAAACTGCAAGTCAAGCATCGCTTTCAATGGCGATAGGAACGTCTATTCTCGGTGATATTGTTTCAAATATAAATCCAGACGGAGCGTTTTATAATCTGGATCTAATTTCAGTAACTGGATTGCCGTTAGGTCAAACTCAAATTGTTTTTAAATTTATTCCGAGTGCAAATTTTACTTCATTCATAAATTCACGAGAAGACGGAGACAGATTGTTCAAGATTTGGATTCGGGCAGACGATGTGAATTTATTGGTGTTTAATGACCAACTTACAAAAGTGTTGCCAAAAGGTGGTCCGATAGTTTTTGAACAGCATATTTTCTTAGACCACAGTGAAAATTCAGTTGAATGGAATAGTTCAAAAGACGGATATTCGGCAAATATTGAAGACGATTTAGCATTTACAGGTGCATTTTTAGTTCCTTTATTTTCAGTTTCAACTAATTTTATAGCAAAAATAATCGCATACAATAGTGCTACCCAAGCAAGTTTTATTTTGAGTTCCGTAAATTTTAATTACAATTCAATACCTATGGTGGGCGGAAAATACATTCTAAATGAAACCGCACCTGTAATAAGCACTTTACCAACGACAAGCGTAAAAAGAAACGCACTTTTATATTTGAATCCTGCATACGATGTTCCTGTAGATAATTTATACGGAGTGCAAATTTATTTTCCATTTTTGTATCGTTGGGAATACTGGCTGAATCAAAATAACGCTTCATCAGATTTTTACCCAAATCAAAACAGGAATTGGTTTCCGTATGGAAATACAGGAGATTGGAAATTAAAATTAAGATTGGAATCAGTTGTTGATGGTTTATTGTATGACTACGAAAATGAATTGACTATTAAAAATTACGATTCAGACCCTGAAATTGACCAAACTATTGAATTGATAATTGATAGCACAAATCAAATTGTTGAAATTATTACGGAAGGTTTATTGATGCGAGTACGTACAACTCACACAATTAATACAGGCACAAATTGGAATCCTGATAACGTTTGGGGCATGATTACTGTCGAGCCTACGGAGTCAAGTCCGCGCTGGATATGTTCAACAGTTATTCCATTTGATAATAATAATTCAAATCCTTTGACGCCTTTATCTGGATTGCTTTGCGATTTACAGATTGTTGGAAATATAGCAACAATGGAATGTTATTTTGATCCTTCAAAGGTTAATTTGGAAAATGGTTGTAAATTTACGACTAAAATAAAAGGTTGCTTTCAGGAACAGATAGGAAAACAGAAATCTGATACTGTTCTAAAGAAAAAAAGTGATGGAGTAATTAAACAAAAAGCATAAATTATGGCAGACGAAATTCAAATGATTCACGGATATGCAGATGCAACAGACGAAAATGATTTAAACGTAAACGAGGTTTTTTTAGATAGCGACGTCGGGGTTGGGAAAAATCCTGCGACATGGACTTCTAAAAAATTAGGCGTAAATGTTTTGAATGAATGGCTCAAAAGAAATTTGACATTTTATTCAGGGAATTATGTTCATATGTCAAACCAAACAACTGCTACAAACAATTTGGAAACAAACGTCAAATTTGGAACCACTGTTTTAAATAATGCAGTGATTTGTACAGGAGAAACAGATTTTACTGTTGGAGTAGCAGGAGATTATAGAATAGATGTTCAATTGCAGGTTGTAAGAACTTCAGGAGGTTCTAGTCAACACGTTGATGTTTGGCTTGAATATGCAGGCGTAAAGGTTGCAAACTCAAACAGACATTTGACAGTCGTTTCTAATAGTGGCCATGTATTATTAAACCTTTCTCACATGTTGAGGTTTAACACAAATTACGATGTTTTACGTATAAAGTGGGCGGTAAGTAGTGTTGAAATTTCTTTAATTTCTGATGCAGCAACAACTTTACACCCTGCAAATCCTAGTTCATCAATTTTAATTACTAAGTTATGACAGGAGATTGTTGTATTGAATTAACAATTTGTTATTACGATGGAGAACTTAACACGTGCGAAACAGTTTTACCAACAAAAAATGGCGATGAAGGTTATACATTTAATTTTCTGTCTTCGCATTATTTAATTTATTTTGATGGTAGTAAATGGATCATTAAAGATGAATTAAACAATGTTTTTGCGTTTATTTCTAGTGAAGAATCAACTGGTTGTCCATCAAATCCAATTTGGAATATCGGAGTTCCAGAAAAAATCCATTCAATTTCAAGTATTGAAATAAGTTGCGATGTCGTTGACCTTTGCGACTGCGGAATTGAATTATCATATTTTACTAATCTTGATGGTGCACGTGTTGTATCGTTTCTAGTCGTGGGCGAACAAAACGGTCAACATGTTTTTCAAGGCATCATTAATGATGAAGTTGTTTCTATGTATTGGTCTTTAGTTAATGGTTGGATTATTGTTTGGGGTCTTATAGATGATGGCGGTTCAACTTTAGCACAATTACATCAAGATATAATTGGGTGTCCAATATCTCCTAAAGAATCAAGAAGTAATTGGGAAATTTTTTGGACAAAAGACGATTTTAGAATTGATTATTCAGTAGGCATTCAATGTGCAACTGGTTTATGCGGACGTGAGGATCGATACGCTAAACAATTTGCATCAATAAAACTACCAATAAGTTTTACGGAACAAAAAAGAGGTTTCAAAGATTGTTGTTGCGAGCAAATTGTATTGGCTTCTAGCGAAACTGAATCGTGGAAAAATGACCTAACTAGCGCGTGGATTAAATTATCAAATCCAAGTGATTCTGTAGAATTTAGATGTCTAGACGAAAGTAATAATTTAGTCACTATGATTTCTGCAATTCCATTTGTAAACGAGCCAAACGCTTTTTACGGTTCTTTGTATTGGATAGATATTTTGAATGCTGCAGGAGCCGGTTGCTATAAAATAGAAGTTCGATATAATATTGCAGGAATAGAGGGTACGATTAATTGGGGAACGTATAAATTAAAAGAATATTCAATTGAAAATGCCTTGACAACTGCAAGAGTAAGCGCAATTTTTGACGGTTATCACGAGATTGAAGGTATAAATTTTAGCGGAAGTAATGTTCCAAGTACGTTTAGATTTCATGGTTTTATCGGCTTTAGACAGCCAAACTACGAAATTGATAATTTGATCTATGAAGATAGACAGATGAAGCGTAACATTCGAGAGAACTTGAATGCGTACGAAATTATTACTGAAGCGTCCGACGAGTGTATAATCCGCCCCTTAGTCGAACTTTATTTGCTTTCGGAGAATGAACTGTTTATTTCAGATTACAACGCTCACAATCATTCGTATCGTTATTTAGATTTGCCTGTAATTGTGCAGGAAAGTCCAAAGATTGAATATACTGATCAATTCGCTCGAAAAGCGGTTCTGAAATGTACTGTTGGAGATAAATTTAAAAACAAAAGAACGTACTATTGATATGGAAATTTTTAATTGGATTGTTTGTTCATTAATCGGCATTATTACCTACTTTTTACGTGATTTGCACGCGCAATATAAAGAACAAAAAAGAATAGCGGACGCTAAAAATTTGCATTTCAGCGAGGAAATTGGTAAACTTAAAGGTAAGATTGAAATGGTTCAACAACAGGCTGTTAACGATATTACACGTATCGAGCAAATCACACAGTTAAAGTTGGATCAATTAACTAAGGATGTCGGTGAATTAACAAAAATTATTACTCAACTCGTAAAACAAAAATTATGAATATTTATAAAAGAATAAAAGCAAAAACGCCTGTTAAGGATAAATTCAAAGGTAAAATATTAACTGTTTTAAGCGCAATTTCTTTGACAATAGTAGCATCTGGAATCATAAAAGATGAAAGTTTGTTGCTTATTTTCAATATAATTTCAATTTTGTGCGGTGGAAAAGCATTTTATCATGCTCAAAAAGTTTTGAAATAATTACATTTGTGCAAGTTTTTCATAAATAGTAGTAAAAGTTAGGTTAAAGCGTATCAAATTGGTACGCTTTTTTAATGTAAATTTAGAATCATGGAAAAATATGTAAAAGAAATTGCAGAAAGTTTTATCGGGCAAAAAGAGATCCACGGAAATCAAGGATTTATTGATAAACTTTTTGAAGTCAAAATGCGTGGAGTTGGTTTTTATACCGGTGCGCCATGGTGTGCTTTTTTCGCTAAATTAGTCTGGAAGGATGCAGGAACGGAACGTTATAAACTGATTGCAGGTTCAGCATTACAAACGATGCGTAACTTTGTTAAAAGCGAAAAATTAGAGTTGACAGCAAAGCCAAATATTGGCGCTATTGGTATTTATAGAACAATGAAAAATAGTAAAGCACAAACCACAGGTCACGTTGCTGTAGTTATTGAAGTGGGAGATAGTACTTTTACCACAATTGAAGGTAATACAAACGCAAAGGGCGGGCGAGAAGGTATTGAAGTAGCTAAAAAAATAAGATCTTACAAGTTTTACGAGCCTGATGGACTACAATTAATGGGTTTTATTAATTTTAAATAAAAAATATTTTAAGTGTAAATATTTAATTTATAAAGTTTTAAATGAAAGCACTGTAAAAAAGTGCTTTTTTTTATGATTTTTTTTTTAATAAAAGTATTATATATATAAATTAAATATATATATTTGTAGAACGAAACTAAAAAATAAATGTTATGAAAAATTACAACAGAAGTGAAATTACAAAAAAAGCGTGGGAAATGTATAGAATACGAATTTCCAATTTTTCTACGTGCATGAAATGCGCGTGGGGTATTGCAAAATCTGAAAAAAGACAACTTGAATTAAGAGCAGAAGCGTTGATAAAAATCAATGAAGCAAATAATCCAAAAAAAACTAAAAGCGTATTTAGTATTGAAGAAAATATTTTGATTGGCAAAGCGGTTGCTGAAGCGTTTCAAATGAAAGCATATTTTAGATAATTATAAACAAATAAAAACAAACAAAATGAAAATTACGAAACAAAACATCATTGAATCTTTAAAATTAAGAGAGGCAAAGAATTGGGAAATTTATCTGGAAATTCAAACAGAATTAAGTTCAATTTACGGTATTGACTATGAAAAAGCAGATCTAAGTATTGACGAAGTAAGACGGTTGCAGAGATACACTTCCAAATGGATGTGTATTAACGAAATTCTTAAAGAATTGGAAATTGACGCTTACAGTTATTCTGAAAGAGACGACCTTAAAAAGCAAGGCAAATTATGAAAATGGTATTTAATATTTTAGGATTTAAAACGAAACAAATATGAAAGCAAAAGTAGAAACGTGGATTGCAAATATTGACAATGGAAATATCAAAAGCAATACTGAAATAATTTTAAATTGTGTTTTTGAAAATAAAAATGTCAATATTTATTTTATGCGAATTAGATTAGGAATTTCGCATCAATCTTTGACTTCGATAATGTCAACTTTACAGGATTACGGAATCGTAAAAGTTACTGATAAAATTGAAATTAAAAACAATCAATATTCAGTTTTTAGTTACGTCGAGAATCTTAAAGAACGTAATTATCTGGCTGCAGATAGGGAACGTGAAAAAGTGCTGAATTGGTTAAAACAGGGATTTATAAAATACGACAAATATTTTTCTCCAGCAGTTTCTGAAATGGTAAACAGCAACTATTCAAGAATAAAAAAAGAGCAGGGAACAGGTATTCAATTAACTTTATTTTAAGAATATGAAAGATGAATTATTTTACGTTACTATCGCTGTAACATTTGCGATTTTAGTGCTTGGAATTATTAAGGCTGAAAGAGCCATTAAAGGCTACGAGATACGTTACATTCACGGATGGTTTGTAATTGTAGACAAGCAAACAGATACGTACTTAAAACGGTTTAAAACGTTAGAAGAAGCAAAAGAGTATTTTAACGAAAATTGCAAGTAACATGAAAAAAGTAAAAAAGAAAGTAAAAAAAGTAAAAGTTACATACAGCAGTAAAATAATGGATTTAATTTTATATGCTGAAAAACTTGAATCAGTACAATATTTGTACGATTATTTTATACACTTAAAAAACAATAGAAATTGTTTTGTAGTGGAAATGCGAAGACTGGTTTCAAACGATTTACAAAGCAAAGGATTTACGATTGCAGATATTGCTTTGATATTATCAAAAACGCACGCAACGTTAAGTTATCTGAATGACATACGACCTAGCGATTTTGTAGCTGCCGAAGTTTTGGTAAATTATCAAAGTTGGATTGAAGACGAAGTTTATCCAAAGTCCGTACGAAAGAGAGAAATTTCACATTTGCATAAAAACGGAACAAAAACAGTTGTAATTTACGAATTAAATAGACTGAATGAATAGTTTGTGAATTAAAAATAATTTGTATATTTGTACAACGGTTCGGCTTCACACCATAGAACTAAAAAATGTTATTGCCCTTGTAATGAAATTGGACGTGAAGCCCCAACGGATTTATAAGGGCTTTTTTTGTTAACTAAAGGTTACTCGTTATCCAAAAAACGTTTAGAAATTATGGCAAATGTCAAATTAATATTCTGCGGAGATCCTGAAGCAGAATGCTGCGAAACAGCAGTTCAAGTTTACGTAAATGATTCTGGAAAATTGTATTTGGAAATAAGAGATTATTTAAGTGATTTTGAGCAAAGTGAATATACAGTACTGGATAAGGAAACAGCAATAAAATTTTCAAAGGAATTGCGTAAGCAAATCGCATTAATGTATTAGTCATGGCGGAAAAAAGAGATTCAATGATTTTTTATCGTAGTTTTTATGAAGCAATTAGAGAACTATCAAAAGAGCAACAAGGAGAAATTTACAACGCTATTTTTAGCTATGGATTAGATTTTTTAGAACCTGAATTAAAAGGAATTTCTAAGACTATTTGGACGTTGATAAAACCGCAAATTGACGCAAATATAAAACGTTACAATAACGGTAAAGTTGAAAAAACAAAGCAAACTAAAAGCAAAACAGAAGCAAAACAGAAGCAAGAAATAAGCAAAACAGAAGCTAATGTAAATGTAAATGTAAATGTAAATGAAAATAATAATTCTAATCTTAATGTTAAATCAATTAATATTATAGAAGATCGCAAATTAAAATTTGATGAATCATTAAAAATTTATTTGGATGAATACGGCAGGGAAATGACTAATCAATTTTTTAAATATTGGACAGAGCCGAATAAAACCAATACAAAACTTAAATTTGAACTAGAAAAAACGTGGAGTGTAAAATTACGATTGGAGCGTTGGGCGAAAAATAATAAAAACTTTAAAAACGGAAACAATGGAAACAAACAAGAAACAGCAGATGAACGTCTACAGGCAGCCAAATCCAGAATATTGGGCGAAGATCCTGAATTTAGCAAATCAGAATCAAATAACGAAGATATCGAGTTCACAGGCTACGAGAATGTTAGTAGTTTCTGAATCGGTAGCAGAAAATTCTAAGGTTGTAAAGGATATTTTAATTTCAGTATGCAATATTTTGTACGGAATTTCGCCAGCAAACATAAATACTGATTTAATAAATGTTAGTTTTAAGGCGATATCGGATAAGTTTATAGGAATTACTGTACAAGATATAAAAAATGCTTACCAAGACGCTGAAATCGATAAAAAAGCGTTTGTTTCTATTACACGTGATGAATTGATTTTACCAATAAAACAGTATTGGAGCAAAAAAAGTAATTTGATAGCTAAAATTAAGGAAATTGAAAACGAAGTGAATGCTGAAAATCAAAGTAAATTTTTGCGTGAACAATTCCAGATTGAATCTTTAAGAATTTTGAATGAATCATTAAATCAAAAAATCTGGATTGGCAGTCCGGTAAATGCGTTTTCAATTTTAAGTCAGCACAAAGCAAACGGTAATAATGAAATTTCAGGAAAATTTGATCAATTCGAAAAAGATGAATTATTTAAAAAATGCCTGAATGAAAATAATACGGCAAAGCATATTGATCTGGATAAATGCGAAAAAAAAGAGGTTTATAAATGGATCGATAAATTGGTCGACCCGAAGTGGACTTTTGCAAATGAATTAATCAAACTTTATTTTGAGCGTTATGTTTGAATTTGAGCAGCTGAATAAATTAACTTTTTTTGAGTTGGTAGCAGATATTTTTACAGTTGAAAATCAGTACGTGGAAACAAAGTATTTCATTTGTAAAAACACGCATTTCACGGCAACTAAACAAAAAGAAATAGTTGAAGCAATAATCGCAAAAGGAATAGATCCACGAAAAAGCAAAGAATGTATAAAAGCAAAGCAACGAATAATTGAAATATTGATTGAACTAAATAAATAAACCATGCCAAAATGTAAAAAATGCAAAGAACGATTTGAGCCTAGATTTTCAACGCTCGAAAAATACTGCTGGAATCAGGAATGTAAACTAAAGGAAGCGATGGAAAAATTAGAGCAAACTAAGAAAAAAGCGTCAAATGAATGGCACCAAAAAAAGCAAATTATTAAAAAATCTTTGCTTACAAATTCAGATTATCTGAAATTGGCGCAGGCGGTTTTTAATAAATTTATTCGTTTACGAGATAATGGACAGATGTGCATTTCCTGCGAAAAAAAATGCCTGAAAGAAAACGCTGGCCACTATTTTTCATCTGGCGGACACAGTAATTTAAGATTTAACGAGGATAACGTCCATTTGCAGTGCGAATATTGCAATACGTATCTAAGTGGAAACCTTCTCAATTATCAGGTAGGAATCGAGAAGAGAATAGGCGGAGAAAGGTTGCTGAAGTTACACGAGAATGCGCATGCAATTAAAAAATGGTCGAAAGACGAACTTGAAAATTTAATTACTAAATATAAAACAAAATGCAAGGAATTGACGAATTAATAGACGAAGTTATTACGATTGTGGATTGGTATAAAGCGCTGGCAAAAGATTATTCGAATATCGAGGATCTGATGTACGCTAGGCAAAAGATATGCGGTAATATGTTTATGTTATCGGTTGAACTAGGTAAGGCACGTCAGGCGTGGAAAGAATACGAGTACACTACTGAATCAATACGCAGGAAAACTATGGCAGAAATGTTAACGGAAGGAACAGCGGTAGGCAAGGCGGATGCTTATGCGAGAGCGGATTCGATGATTGCTATGGAACAGGAACAAATATCTGAATCTTATTTCTATAGATTGAAATTTATGTTCGATTCTAGTCAGGACGTAAATAATACTATCATGCAACATATCAGCGTTTTGAAAAAAGAACGAGAAAATTCTCCGCAATTTACTTAAATATGAAATAAATTTGTATATTTGTGAAACGAAACAAGAAAAAATATGAAAATTCCAGAGATTAAAATCAGTTTTAAAATTGATAATGTAAAAAAGTCTGAATTGACAAAGATCACATGCAGCAACGATGGATACGAAGTATTCAGACAAATATTTAATGCCGATACAATTGATTGGCTCGAAGAGGCTGTAATTCTTTGCCTGAATAGAGCAAATAAAGTTGTAGGATTTTATAAATTAGCATCAGGCGGTATGTCATCAGTAATAATGGACACAAAAGTTATTTATACTGTAGCGTTAAATAGTGGAGCATCGAGTATAATTGTTGCGCACAACCATCCAAGTGGTCAGTTATTTCCAAGCGATGCAGACAGACAGGTAACAAAAAGATTGATTCAGGCAGGTTTAATAATGGACATTCCGTTATTGGATCACATTATAATTACAGACGAAGGTTATTATTCATTTGGAGACAAAGGAGAATTAAATTAAGATTTATGGAATTAATCAAACTAAAAAATGGAATTTGGCAGGTTGTAAATTTGTCAAACGAAGAAATCCTGCATGAAGGCACGCACGAAAGTTGTGAAAATTACATGCTATCAATCGAGATGTATTTAACAGGAATCTAAATTTTATGATAACAGTAAATTCAATTTCTGGAGGGAAAACCAGCGCTTATCTAGCAAAACATTTTCCAGCAGACATAAATATATTTTCACTTGTAAGGATTGAAGACACTGATAATCTTTGGATGAAAGGCAAAGACGAAAAAACACGTCAATTAGTTTCAGATAAAATAGGAAAAGAATTTATTGGTACGGCTGAAATGGATGAAATAATCTATACAATTTTAGACCTTGAGCAATTCATAGGAAAAAAAATAGATTGGATTTCAGGAGATACATTTGAGCAAGTTATTAAAAATGCAAGTAATTATTTACCAAATAAAATGAATAGATTTTGCACGGTAAAAATGAAAATAGAGCCTATATTTAATTTTCTTAAAAATCAAAATTCTATTCCATGTGAAATGCGTATAGGTTACAGACCAAACGAAAAAACACGTGCTGAAAATATGCTTGCAAGGGCTAATGAAGACGGTTTTGAATATTTTAATACTATTGTAGGAAAAAGAAAATCTCAAAATAAATGGGGTTTAGTTCCTTATCGACAAGCAAAATTTCCATTAATAGAAGAAAATATTACAAAAGATGTAATTTATAATTATTGGAATGATAAGCCAGTTAGATTTGCTTATAGAAATAATTGCGTAGGTTGCGTTAATCGTAATCCTTTAATGATTTCACACATGGTAAGTAAAGATATTGATAAGGTAAAATGGTTTGAGAAACAAGAAATAAAAACAGGCAATACTTTTTTATCTGATGCTAATTTTACAAGCATTTTAAAATTTAATTTACAGGGAAATTTATTTGAAGACGACGACTTTTCAAGTTGTGATAGTGGAGTTTGTGGAATCTAAAACGAAAAAAAATGTACGCATTAGCAAAAGAATTAGAATTTATTAGTCAAATTAAAAGAGACGGTTCTGGAGTTCAAGAAATTCCTGAAAATTATTTAAGACAAATGTTAGAAAATCCGTTGATGAATAAAGAAAATTTTAAAATTCATTGTTTATCGGTAAATGAACAGACTTTCTTAGCGCTTGGTTTTAACTCGTTTATAGTTAAATTAAAAAATAAATGAAAATAATTATATTTTTTTGATTGTATATATAAAATAAATATATATATTTGTGAAACGAAACAAAATTAAAAATAGAAATTATGAAAAATTTATCAATCAATCCTGAATTAGTAAGTGACAACAACACTTTTAACTTCAAAAAAATTCCTTCAATGTACGATGGTTTTTTCGATGTAATGTACAAAGGACAAAGAATTGCAATTTTAAATGGTTTGTCAGCACCTTTGCAATGGACAGCAAAAAACGGTTCAAACATTCCTGTAAAAGTTATTGAGCAATTAGAAAAAATGGTAATTAGAATGATTACTAAAACTAGTAAAATAAAATAAAAAAAACAGGGGTGCGACTGTAACGCACAATTTAACAAAACAAAACAATTTAATAATTACGAAATGAAAAATTTAGCAAAAGCAGTTCTGGCTGTAATGAATGAAGTCAAAGGAATTGACAAAAGCATGAATGTAGGAAGCGGTCAAATGTCTTACAAAGGAGTTCCGGATCAAGAGGTCAAAAAAATTGTGGGTCAGGCAATGCAAAAAAACGGTCTGGTTTTAATACCTACTTCGATAGATCCTAAAACACAATTGAACGAGTGGGACGAGACAACGCAATACGGTGTCAAAAGAAAGCAAAGTGTATTTACGGAAGTGATCACAAAATATACTTTGATTCACGAGAGCGGAGAAAGTATCGAGGTTTGTGGATATGGTCACGGAGTGGACTCACAGGACAAAGGGGCTGGAAAAGCGACTACGTACGCCCTTAAATATGCGTTACTGTATATTTTCTTAATACCTACAGGAAAAATTGACGACAGTGACGCTACGCATTCCGAAGAAATTCCTGTAAGTAAAAAAATTAAGGCACCTGTAAGCAATAAAGGAAAAATTGATAACGATAGATTTTTTAATGCTATCTTAAAAATCCGAACTAATGATTACACTGTTGGAGCAATGCGCGCGACTTTTGATCTTACAGCAGAACAAGAAACTGAATTAAATAAAGTTGAACTAGAAATACAAAACAAAGATGCAAAATAGATATTTGAGTGAAAACGGAGATCTGATCCTTCGACCAAGCAGTTTAGGCAGTATCATGGCCAACGGAAAAGTAAAAGGCGAATTATCTGTAGGAGCAAAAACCTACGTTAAAACCTTATTCAAAAAAATCTACATGAAGTACGAAGATTTTCTGGACGTAAAAGAGGTCGAAAAAGGATTGACACAAGAGGACGAAGGCATCGAGTTGCTGAATTTATACTACGATAAGCAGTACAAAAAAAATGAAATCACGGTAACAAATGGATATTTGACAGGAACATGCGATATTCAGAATGAAAACTACATTCGAGACGTGAAGTTGTCGTGGTCAAAGAAAACATTTCCGCTATTTAAAGAGGACGCTGGCAATAGTACTTATGAATGGCAATTGCGTGCTTATATGATGCTATATGACAAAGAAAAAGCGTATCTGGATTATTGCCTAATTGAAACAAACCCGGCACTGATTCCAAAATACGAATCTTTGGATTTACATAAAGTGAACGATTTACCTTTGAGTATGCGAGTAACGACTTTAGAATTTGAAAGAGATTACACACTTGAAAGTTTAATTATCGATAAAATAGAATTGTGCAGAAAGGAATTTAACGGATTAAAAAACCAATTTAATATTAAGTAAAATGTCAAAAATTACAGGAAAAATAATTGTAAAATCTGATATAATTATCGTATCAGATAAATTTAGAAAAATTGAATTCGTAGTTGAAACCGAAGAACAATTTGCTCAAAAATTATCAATTCAATTTACGCAGGATAAATGCGATATAATGAAGTATTACAAGGTAGGCGACGTTGTAGATGTAAATGTAAACATAAAGGGACGAGAGTGGCTCAATCCTGCAACAGGCGAAACAAAATACTTTTTATCTTTGGATGCTTGGTCAATTAGTCAAAAAGGTATAACTGAGGAAACGGCAAAGCCTAGAAACAAACTTGGAAACATTGAAGAGAATTTTCAGGAAGAAGCGATTAAAGACATGCAGGAAGACGATGATGATCTTCCGTTTTAAAAAAAAGAAAAATGAAAATAAAAAATTTATCTGAATTAAGCAATATTTCTGCGGAAGTTGCGGAAGTAATTCAAAAGCATATTGATAAAACAGGAGACACCCCAACAGGCTTTGCGGTCAAGGTTGGGGTGCACCCACTTCAAATGTTAGGATTTTTAAGAGGGGAGCGAGGATTGCATATTGCAACAATTGAAAAAATTGGCAGAAAAATAAGTGAAATGAATAAAAAATAATTCGTTTCTGGTTTAATTAATAAATAACAGTAACTTTGAAACGCTTAGTATTTCGTAATGCTTTGTTTTGTTTCGTAGAAAGTGATGTTGTTATTCGGCATCACTTTTGTTTTTTAAAAGAAAAAATTTATGAAAACAGTAAAAATCATTTTTGGATTAATATTATTACCGATTGCGTTTGTGCTTTTTGTAATTGACAGATTAATAACAGGGATTTTTTTCCCTAAATACGCGCACCCTGCGTTCCTAACTTGGTGCAAAGTTAAATATAGTACTTTGGCACTTTTTAGAATCTTTATAGCTGGATTTTTATTCGGAATTTTATACTTAATTTTTAAATAAAATGGACAGAAAAACAGCAACACAGGAATTATTTTCAATGCTGGAAATAGATTATCCTGAATTATTTAATGTTAATACTATAAAAGGTAAAGAATTCATAAATAAATATCATCATATTTTAGAGATCGAAAGGCAACAGATTGAAGATACTTTTACGTCAAGATGTATGAACTTTGTTTGTAGTGAAACAAAAAACAATTGTAGTTGTGGCATAGATTATTATAATAAAACCTTTAAATCAGAATAAAATGGATAGAAGAATTTTAAAAACCGCATTATCAATTTTTGTTGCAATAATATTTGGATTATTATTACCTATTTTTGGACAATGGTATCAGCAAAAAACAGGAATGATTCCATTTTCTTTAAATATACTTGGAGGTTTTGGAGGAGCCGCAATTACATTTTTAAACATTGCTAAAATTTGGGGAGGAATAGAATGAAAAATTTTTTTTTAATGCTTACAACACTTTTATTTTTAAGTTGTCAAAATGACTACAAAGAAGGAAATAAAAGTTATTCATTTCCAAGATTTACAAGTGATTTGAATGAAATCAATATTGATGGTTGCCAATATTTATACGGAGATTGGGGAAACGCAACAGTACTAACTCACAAAGGAAATTGTAATAATATATATCACTATAAATGAAAAAATTACTAAAAAGAATAAAGTACGAAATACTACTTTCAAAGAATGAAAAAATCATGCTTAAAGTTGGCTCGCTAACAATTTTGGAATCTCAAAAAAACAGAAATTTCAGAAGGTCATTATTTAGATCCTCGTTCGGAAATGATTTTATAAAACTTTTGAAATAATGGAAAATACAATACCAAAAAGATTTATGCGTGTTTGGATTGGCGGTAAAAATCCAATACCAAGTCAATTTAATCAGTGGTGGCAAGAATTGAAAGATCTACACCCAGACTATGAATTTATTACTTTAAAGGATTTTTCGTTGCTGGACGTTCCACCTGAATTTAAAAAAATAATTTTAAAGATTAAAACGTGCGCAGGAATAGCAGATATAGCAAGAATTTTGGCTGTTTATCAATTAGGCGGAATTTACGTAGATACAGATGTAATGCCAATAAAATCTTTTGATTCGTTGGTAAATTCAGATCAACCATTTCTAGGAAAACGTTCAAGTACTTCGTTTGAAACTGCTATAATCGGCAGCCCAAAAAATCATCCTGCTTTTTTAGAAGTGATAAAAGCGTTTCCTGAATGGTATAACGAACACAAAGAAGCATCAGCATCTGTTCAAACTGGTCCAGCATTCGTATCTTCAGTATTATTTGGACGTAAGGACGTAACGCATTTACCAATAAAAACTTTTTATCCATACAACGGATTTATGGCGCCAAAAAGGCATGAAAAAGAAATGTTATTTAAAGACAAAAACAATTTCCCTGAAGAGATGATTGCGGCACATTTTTCCAATCATAAGTGGGGCGGAAAACCTTAATAAATAAAAAAATGGAAATTAAAACAGTAAAAATATCGGAAGTTTTTTTGAATCCTGAAAATCCTCGATTGATTAAGGACGATAAATTTAAGAAATTAGTAAAATCAGTCAAAGATTTTCCTGAAATGCTAAATATTCGCCCAATAGTCGTGAATAAAGACATGATTATATTGGGCGGAAACATGCGATTTAAAGCATGCAAAGAAGCAGGACTAAATGAAATACCTATTATCGTAGCAAAAGACCTTACACGGGAGCAAGAACGTGAATTTTTGATAAAAGACAACGTTTCTGGTGGCGAATGGGATTGGGATATATTAGCGGAAGAGTGGGACGTGAATCAATTGGATCTTTGGGGGCTCGATATGCCTAAAATAAGCGAGACTGAAAAATTATCAAAATTAGAATTTGAAGACATTTATTACGAGCCAAAAGAAATTCCAGAAATAAATCTGGAAAAATGTATCGATAAAACTAAATTTGAAGCAAAAATCAAAATAATCGATGAATCTGGTTTAAGCGATGAAAAAAAGGAAATTTTAAAATTATTTGCTTACAGATTCCTAAAAATTGATTTCGAAAGCGTTGCAAATTATTACTATTTTAATGCTGACGACGAGGAGCAGCAAATTATCGAAAGGTTACGACTTGTACTTTGCGATAGTGGGCTGCAAGGGTTCATTGACGATGATTTATTAAGAACACACGAAACACTAGAAGGATGGCAAGACAGTTTATAGATATTTTCATTCCAAGTTATCACAGGGCATTAAACCTGAAAACGGTAAAATACTTTCTAAAATTAGGCTGGAATGCTAAAAATATTCACGTTTTTATAGACGACGAAGCCGATGATCACATAGAATATTTAGAGGTCAGTGATAAATTAGGATTTAATTTGCATGTTTTTAACATGGAAAAAGCACGTGAAAATTATGACTACGTTCATAGGCCAAGCAAATCAAGACGGAGTGCTGGACAGGCAAGAAATATGTTTTACGATAAGGCAAAGGAATTAGGAATCACTTTTTATGTGGTCCAAGACGACGATACAAGCCAATTTCAAACAAAAAAGTTTGGAAAATATTGCGGAATAAGCACGTTTAACGATGTGTTTAATACCTTTATAAGTATTGAATCGTTTATGAAAAAGCGAAGAATTGGAATGTTTGGATTATCTCAAACAGGAGATTTTATCGGAGGGACAAATAAAAAACTGCTACGTAACAAAGTGATGAATACAACATTCGTTTTAACTGATTACATTTATAAGGGCGAAAGAGGTTACGGAGACGACGATACAAGTCAGTTTACAGGCATAATGAATGAAGGATTATTTACCGGAAGTTTAGGCGATGGCGTAGTTTTAAGTCAGACAGCATCTGCAACCTCAAAAGGGGGTTTGACTGATCTATACAACGAATGTAAATTACTGAATAAATCGTTAATGTGCCCGATACAGTTTCCTTCGGCAATTCATGCTGAATATCAAGTCAAAAATGGCGGTAGATTGCATCATCATATTAGAAATAAATATCTTTATCCAAGAATGCTGAAAGAAACAAAGCGAGACAATATTGCTTGGGACACGTATAGTGAAGATTTTCCATTTACTAACGTTCCAAAGAGATAAAAAACAGTGAAAAAACAATGAAATAATGGCCAACGAAGAGAATTTAAAACAATTTCCAAAGGGAACAAGTGGAAATCCTGATGGCAGACCCAAAGGAACTAGAAACAGAAGTACTATAGCGAGACAGTGGCTTGAAGTAAATTCAAAGGTAAAAAATCCTTTAAGTGGTAACGAGGAAACGATGTCGCAGGAGGATTTGATGACGCTGGCACTGATAAAAAAAGCACGAGAGGGTGACGTCGGAGCCTACAAAGCGTTAATGGATTCAGGCTACGGTGCGCCTATTCAGCAGGTCGAAGTGGAGCAGACAACATTTGATCTGTCGCACCTGTCTACAGACGACATCAAAAACATTCTAAGTACTGATGAATAGAAAGGAACTAGAACGAGCGTTAAAAGTTGAATTATCAAAGCGTGAGTTTTGGTCGTTTTGTAAATTTATGGATCCTGAATTCTTTAAGGCACGCCCATTTCTTAAAGATGTAGCGGAAGCGTTTCAGGAAATCGAAGAGGGGAAAATAAAATCTTTATCTGTATCGATGCCACCAAGGGCAGGAAAATCTTATATTACTTCGCTGGCGTGTGTTTGGATATTAGGTCGTAATCCTGTTGAATCAATAATGCGTAATACGTGTACTTCTACGCTATATCAAAAATTTTCATACGATGTTCGCGCTTTGCTGGATTCGGATATTTTTAGGCAGGTATTTCCTGCAGTAAGACTAAGCGATAATAAAAAAAATCTACAGGGCTGGAATCTGAATACTTCGAAACAGGTAGGATATTTTGGGGCTGGCGTTGGCGGTACTATTATCGGCTTTGGAGCGTCTAAGGTTGCAATAACGGATGATTTATACAGAGGAATTGAAGACGCGTTGAGCGATACTGTAAACGATAGAATTCATCAATGGAAAGAATCAACCCACGATTCACGTTTTGAATCTGGATGCGCTCGTGTGGATATTGGCACACGTTGGTCGCTGAACGACGTGATAGGTCGAAATACAGAGCAAGAAATCTACGATAAAAGTATTGTTATTCCTGCATTGACTATAGATAATAAATCGTTTTGTGAAAATGTAATGACTACCGAGGAATTTTTGGAGAAAAAAAAGCGAACAACACCTGAAATCTGGCTCGCTGAATACATGCAGGAGCCAGTGGATGCCAAAGGTCGACTATTTAAGGAACTGAATACGGTAACAGAACAGGAATTTAAGGAACTATCGACAAGTAAAGACAAAGAGGGTAAAGAAATTTCTTTGATTGAAGGTGCGATAGGATACGTGGACGTTTCTGACCAAGGAGCAGATTACACTGCAATGGCTGTAGCCGTAATTATTAAGAATCAATTGTACGCTGTCGATTATCTGTTTAGCAGAGAAAATACCGATATCACGATACCAATGGCAGCCGCTTTGCTGGAAAAATGGAACGTTGCGTACTGTAGGGTTGAATCGAATTCGATGGGTGCGATGTTTTCAAGAGAATTGCAAAGAAACACGAAGACTAAGATCCTGCAAGTTCACAATTCCGTTAATAAAATGACACGAATAATAATGCAGTCAGCTTTCATAATGAATAGTATAATTTTTGTGAAAAAAGAACAGCCTGAATGCCTGTTATTTTTGCAAAATGTAGAGATGTTTAGTAAGGAGGGAAAAAATAAAAATGACGACGCTCCAGATTGTTTAGCGGGTTTATCTATATTTGTTCAATCAATGTTTAAAAATTTATCGTAATTTTGTTTTAAATGAAATCGTAAATGGCAGATATTAACGGAAATTGGAATTTTTTAGAATCATTTTTTGGATTTGGTTTCAATAAAAATAAAAGAAATATTGATCAATTCAGTAATTTTTTACCTACTTCAAACCAAATTTGGGGCGTAAAGCAGGCTATCTGGATTGACACAAACCACGCTTATAAGCATTATTTAGAAATTCCTGAACTAAGGGCAGTAATTGATAAACGTGCTTCAATGATGGCTGCCGGAAAACCTTGTTTGTACGATAAAAACGGAGATAAAGTTGAAAAACATTGGATACTGGACTTAATCGCAAAGCCAAATCCAACTCAATCGTGGTCGGATGTTATGTACTGTTTATCGGTAAATGATGCTTTATACTCAAATTCCTTTGCTTATTGTCCTGAAAGATCGTTTAATATTCGAAATTTGATGGTTCCGTTGCCTTCGCATAAGATGCAAATAAAATTATCGGGAAAAACATTGA
>Ga0209499_1000398_pt1 | contig 32432 bp, 51 predicted proteins | sample C_130208_EF_Meta_FD_187306 | JGI IMG/M metagenome (GOLD analysis project Ga0209499, IMG submission 187306) | Freshwater microbial communities from Lake Croche, Canada to study carbon cycling - C_130208_EF_MetaG (SPAdes) (version 2) | ecosystem: Environmental > Aquatic > Freshwater > Lake... | reverse complement strand
CCATCCGATTGAGTGAACTCTTGCCTCACTCCAAGGGGGCAAATAATCAGGAACGATCCGTTGGTCTTTTCGCAAACCCACTTTGCAAGTTGCAAGTGCATGCGCGTCTTTCCAAGTCCGAAGCTGGCAAAAATCGCGCGACGACCGCCACGGATCGCCCATTCGCAAATATCCATTTGATGAGGAAAAAGCGAGTGATGGCAAGGTGATGGCGGATCGAATCCGCTAACCTCGGCTTGAGGTACTTTCCCAAGCAGGAAGTCGATGTAGTTTTGTTTTTCGGTGCTCATATTTTTAGGCAAAAGAAGGCCCGCCTGAAGTCGTCCCCGCTCGGAAATCCGAACGGCATCAGGCGGGCAAAGTTGGTTGTTGGTTGTCATCGGGACGAACGATGCGGCCTTAAATTGGCCGGGATTAGTTTCAAGTCAAATCAAATCAAAAAGGAATATCGTCGGTTTCGTCATTCGGATCCGGCTCATACCCACTCTTCGGAGGCGCAGGCGGTGCCGTCGCGGTCTTCGGCATCACGGTGCGGCCTGGTGCCGTATTAACGTGCTTCCAGTTGCCAATGATCGGCCCTTTCTGACCGGCTTCCCGGCGCTCCTTGCCGATGTCCTGGACGATAAATCCATCGTTGCCGTACTGATCGGTTCCGTCTCGATTCTCAAAAAGAGTCAGGCTCAGATACTTTCCCTTCTTGCCTTCGTAGAGTTCGGACTTGTCGATTAGGCTTACGTTAATGTTCAGTTTTTGCATTGTGTTGTGTGTTGGTGAGATTGTTTAGAACTGAGGGATGCACGGAACGCTTAGGCGTCCGTGATCGGAATGTTCGACTTACCAAGTTTCAAGTTCATGGGCGCAGTGATCAAACATGTCGGCTTGCGACCGGAGCCGTTTAGCTTCATCGCTGTCCATGGGATATTTCTTTTCTCTGGCCCGAAGCTTTTCAGCATTCTCGCGCCAGTGTTTTGTGAGGTTCGCTATGTAGTCGTCACCAGAAGATGCCGAACAAGGCGCGGATGGACAATCCGCCATCAGTGGTGTGTCAGTGTTTTTAGTAGTCATAAAGTCGTTTCCTTCGGTGGGGTTTTCTCGTCGGAGGATGCCATCGCTTGGGCGTTGATCCATTCGCCGAGGAACTGGCACTCATCATCGTCCGGCTCGTCTTCGGTTGCAGTCCATCCTTCGTAGGAGTCGTTTTGATCCCACTTCCAAAACCATCCATCGGCTTGGAAGACAACTTCGCAGACGGACTTTCTTGGGCGATACTTGACGAGTTGTAGCTCGTGCATTTGGCCGTCTTCGCCTCCCACGACAAGGGTATCATCCACCATGCGCGGGCATTGCTCGGGATACTTCTGATAGTTACCGGAAGCGTCATAAAATCCGGTTTTTGGCCGGTCAATGTGAATTCCAAGGTTTTCGAGTTCGTTGATTTTCATTTTCGTGTTTTGGTTGGTGTTGGATTAGGCGAGGATGGTGGATTTTAGAATCGAGCGATGGACGAAACGCTTAGGCGTCCGTGATCGGGGTGTTCGCAATAAAAGCGCGGAGGGCGCGAATTTCGGCTATCGCAGTATCCAACACGCGGTGCGGCTTGTCTCTCCACTGGTAGCCATCGGACAGGAAGGGTTCGTCACCAAGCTGGTCACTATGCCAGAGTTGCCGCTCCAGCGATGGGATGTCTAGTGGGTGATCCACGATCGAGCTGACTTCGGCTGCGTGTCGTTCGTCCTGGTTGTGTCGTTCTTTGATCTCAGCGTTCATGGTTAATCGTAATTTGCGAACAAGCCGCGTCATCCGACGGCGGCTACGTCCTTCTTTGTTTTCAGGCATCTGCGTCGCCGCGGATGCGCTTAGCGTTCGTCAGAAATTTCATATTGAATGCACAGTTCGGCCCCCATCCGGCAGGGAGTCTGATTTCCACTTGGTCTGTTGGCTTGTATTGCATCGGCTTATTTTTCGGATGGTCCGAATCCTTTGGGGGTCACATCGGTCATCGTGAATCCGAAAGCCTTTTGCTTGGCTTCGTATTTCGCGAGGGCGGCGACAAGGTGAGCAGGAAGTTGGACCTTTGGAGTTTCGGTTTTCGGGGCGGCTTGTTTGGTGTTGGACATGCGCAAACAATGTGTGCATTGCATTCACTTGTCCAGCTTTTATTTTCTGCATTGCACACTTTTTTTTCTGAGGTAGGATCTGACCCATGAGCTTCACCGAAGACCTCGCCCCATACACCGCGCCTGAGATCGTCCAGTTTCTTGGTTGCCCTCGCGCCACAGCTTACCAGTGGAAGGACGGGCGACGGATGCCGCCTGAGTGGCAGCAAGCGCATTGGCTCCGTATCCTGGCCGCAGCGTCGAAGATCACACAACAAGACAGTGGACAGGAATCACCATGAGCGGTGAAGTCCTGCGTGATTGACTGGCCGTGAATCCGCTCATGGTGATCTGTCACTTTTTGCGTTGTGCAGAAATGAAGATCGGGGGATCGAACCCCGCTGGATTATCAGGCGGCGATGCCGTGGCGTTTGATGAGTAGGCTTGTAGCGGTGCGGATACTTCCGGTGAGGTAGTCGAGAAGGCTCTCGGCTTCTTCGTCGGTGACTTCTTCCAGTGCTTCCGATTTGCTGATTCCGTAGTGCTTGGCGATTGCTGCCAGGATCTCGGTTTTTGTTTTTGCGTCGGTAGCGGCGAAGAATGCGATGGTGGCGATGTGGTTGGTGTTGGACATGCGCGTAGAATACGCATTGCGTAGAACCTTGCAAGGATTATTTTACGCATTGCGTTTTTTTTTTTTGGTGGTAGAATTCGTCCATGACCTGGGACGACTGCCTTGCAATTGGAGCCACACGCCTTGCCGCCATCCTCGGATGTCCGGTTACTACTGCTCATTCGTGGATTCGCCGCAGTGGTCCGCCAGACTGGCAGAAAACGCATTATCTTTCCGCCATTGTTGCAGCCCAAAAGAGGCAAAACAAGACGCTGGATAAAACGCCAAGGAAGCATTCTGGCAAGGCGAAGATTTAGGGCGGCGGCCATTAGCTATGCGTTAGAGGTTGGAGATTCGTGCGTATTCCGCGATCAAAGCCGCGTCGATCATGCCGTCATGCGGCTTCGTGCATCGGGGCGATGCGAGCCATGTTTCATCCGGCCAGAGTTGCCGCGCCTTGAGCAATGCCGCTGGCTTCGTGTCACCCTTGGCGCATCCTAGAAGCATCTTTTTTTGCCATGTCTGCGGCGCCATCCGATGGTGCCTTATCGCTTTGCTTTCGAGCACACCGCGGATTGCGCCGTAACTGTCCCACATTGAACAGAGAGCCTGTGCGCCCGGCGAGTGCTTGCCGGGGGTTTCAAGGATCACGGTCGAGGAGCTAAGATCGAATTGAGAAAGCCAGCGCATGACCTCCCACGCATCGACCTCGTTGCCTTTAGACTTGCCCCGTGTCGGCATCGGAATGCTGGCAATCGGAGGTCCTGGGTGATCAGAGAGCGCGACTAGGCCGCCTGTCAGGCCGTTGTCGATACCGATATAAATCTGGATCATTGGTCGAGTTTTTCCACATGTTCAATATTGGCATACCAGTAGCCAGACGCACGCAGCGCAGGTTCCACAAGCATCTCTAGCACGTCGGGCAACGTAAGGTCGTCATCTGGCACCGAGATGGTGACTACCGGATACTTCATGTTTGGCTTCTCGTTAGACTGGTCCTTGGTGGGTTCAATGGTGATTTTCATGGTAGATTGATTTGGTTCTCCAGTCTGCAAATAGCTTCAAGCAGCGTGTCTCCTTGCGAAGCATGGTCAGGATCAAGCTGCAAATGTTCGCAGCATTTTTCGTGCATCTCAAAAGCGTATTCAAGTTGTGCTATGTCCTCGGCTATTTGTCGATCTTGGCAAACGTAGCAGGAAGGGTCATCGCCATTACAGCGTGAGCAATTGGTTTTCATAGCGTCAGTTGATTAGTTTTTGTGATTGCAGATTTGAGCTTATTCACCATCTCTCGGAACTCGGCATTGCTTCCGTAAAGTTCCCGACAGCGGATGAGGGCGTGTCGTGCGCTTCCATGGTCAGTCATTCCAAGCTCGTTTGCAATGCGGATCAAACTCCATGTCGGTCGGATGAGCTTAATCCCCCAGGCTGCGATGTTGCGAGCTTTGCAGATTGGAAACTCCCGGCAGCGGCTAGTGATTTTTTCGCGCGGAATGCCGGTGATTTCCGCTGTCAGGTCGATAATTTGTTGAGGGGTCATTTAAGCAATTTCGGAAGCGGCATCCAGCGTTTCAACGATGCTAATTTTTCGGTGTCTGTCTCAATATATGAGTTGATCCGACCACTAGCCATTGGACACGCTTGTAAAGTTGAGATGCACCAATGCTCGTCGTATTCGTCCCAGACTGCAAAGTTAGCCCACGGCCACCCAAAGTCTCCGAGAATTAGCGTCCCGTTAAGCGGTGCGGTTTCTGGAGGTAACCATCTAGCATCCTTGGCGCACTGATTCAGCTTTGCCCATTCACTAGCCCGAACTGGGATCAGCGGATCATTTTCTGTGTTCATTGCGCGTTTTGGAGTTCGGATTCTGACTTCGACCACTCCAACAAAGCCGACTGCGATTCGGCCAACGCTGTCATGCGCTCGCTGGTTTCGTAAAGGTAAGCGGAGAACGCCTTCAATCCGACCAGCATCAGCTCGGTGTAATCATCGCGCTGGACCTCGACTTGGAACGCTGGAAGACCGCGATGATAGGCCAGGAAATGCCAAGACCACGCGCCGGTTACGGCCATTGATCCGTGAACTTGATCCTTGTATTCCGGTGGCAGTTCGCCCACCTGGTGATACTGGATGAGCTTCGATGCCCTTGGACATTTGATTTCCACGCCGGATGAGTTTTCAAGAATCAAACCATCGGGCGAGCATCCGAAAAGTCCATGCTGGGACTTGGCAAATCCAATCGGGTCAACAGTCAGTCCAGTCATGCGCTGAAAATACTGCAATGCTTCCGGCTCCTGCTCAATGCCCCGTTTGATGTCGGCATTTTCGAACACGGGTGGATCAGGGAATCCGGCAGCCTGAGCAAGCACGGCAGCGGTCGCGGTGATCCGTGCTTTGCGGCTCGTGGCATCGTTCTTGGTCAGCCAGGTGCCGAAAGCGGAAGCGGTCAGATGGCCCTTACGAGCTTCAAACCATTCCGGTGTGCGCTGGTCGCAGTCGATCAAAATGCAATCTGGGTATTTCATGGCTGTGGCTCCTCGGTGTTAAGGGTTTCGATCTCAGGTTTTGTCTCGATCGCTTTCGGCAGTGCAAATGATGGAACCGATGGAGTCACGTTCCGCATGGTAAACTGATCGTCATCACGCTCGACGTGGCGCATGATCTCGCTGGAAATCGGAAGCATTTTCGAGAGGCGGCGAACGGCGGTCTTTTTTGCCATTTCCGCCCAATCGGTTTTCCAAGGTCCGTTGTTGCCGGATCGTGACCGGCTGCGAATGGCCTCGACTTCTTTCGTGGTCATCACCGCTGTCTGCTTTTCTCCGCTTTTCATAACCGCAACAGCATAGACCGCCTGGATCTCACCTCGATCCTCGCGCCAGTTTACGGAATGAGTCACTTCGCCATTTGACCATGAAAAGTCGTCTCTTTCGCATACCGTTTCGGCGCGAATCGAAACTACGTCACCGGATCGGCGGATTAGTTCGATCAGTCCCTTATAGTCGATGATCAGGGTTGCCTCGGTGCCGTAGGGGATCAAATGCGCCCGTCTGCCATCGGGCTCAAGTCCCATCGCGGACAGGTCAAGCAAGCATTTCATCAGGCTCGCTGGTGTGCAGTCCTGTAGTTTCGGAGTGCGCGTCAAAGCCGTGATTGCCACTCTGGAAAAGCGTTCGGCAGTGAGGTGCTTAGGCAAGGCGCGAGCGAATTGGTCGCGCATGGCGTCGGAATTGATTAGTGTTTTTAGGTCGTTGCTCATGGTCGTTTCTGGTATTGTTTTTGCGCGGGTTGTTGCTCAGTCCATCATGCTGTAAAATGCTGGCGATTGTGCTGTGTATCCAAACGATTCGAGTATTTTGGAAATCTCCGGGAAAACATCGTCAATTGCGTCATACGTAAACGAGTTGCAATTTTTCGGGAGCACAACCCTACTCCTATCCATGTTTGAAATAGCAAGCCAAGTAACTGCAAAAAGCTCTTTTGTGGTAGTGCTTCCAGTTGCCACTAGTGGACTACTCGCTTGGCGGCGGTATAGAGCACAAAGAGACTCAGGCATTGCCTTAAAATTGCCCTTTTGAAAGTCTTCAGCATGATTGTATCCCATCTTTCTTTGCTGCAAAATAAATGCAGCCCTAATCGCCTGAGATGAAAAGTTTCTTTTTTTGCAATCCGCAACAAATACCTCGAACGGCTTAATTACGGCGTGAACCTTTTGAATTAAGCTGACCGGAGCTTTTAGCGTCCTCGGTTGCCTGAGTCCTACGATCATGGTTGCGGCTTTTACTTGTGACGATTCAAGACCAGTCCTATCTGTCATAGTCCTAGATAAGCCGTTGTCTAGGTTTTCAAATGAGTTTTCAGGAACGTGCATCGCTATCAAGAAATCACAAGAAATTCCAGTATCTACAATCGCCTGAAGTCTATGCTGTCCGTCTAAAACCCTGATTGGATTGATTAAATCACCAACCAACGCAACACCTTGGTGGCTCAATGTAACGGATGATGTTTTAAGGCATCCAGCCCAATACTTAACCTGCTTTTCGCGCATTTTTCTGTTTCCAATATTAAAATGCAGAAGTTGCTTTGCCAGTTCTGGAGTGATGGTTACAATTTTCGTTTCGATAGTGCTCATGGTTTTCTCTTCTGGTATGGTTTCTGTGTTTCGTTGGTGTGTGGAAAAACTTTTGATGCGTGGTCGAGCGCGGTCGATTTTTCGAGTTCGCGCCGGTAGTATTCTCGTAGGACTTGGAGGTTAAATAGGGCAAATCCGGCAAGCGCAAAGATTGGCGTGATGTATGATGGATTCACTCGTTCCAGAGTTTTAGGTTCAATCCGCATTGCAGCTTTTCCAAGAGGTCGTCAAAAGCGGCATCCTCGGTGTCTCCAGTGCCGATCACTGTCTTTGTGGCGATAAACTTCGGAAGACTTGGATTGTCCGCTTGAGGAGCCATTGCAATGATAGCAATGAGGTTGTCGCGCATCCACTGGAGACGAGGGGATGGCGACTCTGGAATATCGAATAAATTTTCAGTTGTCATTATCGTATCTATTTTGTTGTTCATCGTTGCAAATCCTGATCATCGTCTCGACGGCTTGTTTAATTGTGGTCCATTCAGCCGGATCAAGTTGGATTTCTCCGATCTTAGAGTCGTCGTGGCATTGCTTCAGCTTGATAAACGGTCCAGCGGCTTCATCAGTCATTTCGATGATAGTGGCTTGTTCGTCGTAAATCGGTTTGCCTTTTGGCTTAACCATTAGGGACAGTGTGCAAATTTCGTATTGAGTCATTAGTTTGGTTTGGTTATGTATTGCAAAGCGTTGTCTATTGTAATAAGAAGCTCACAATCTCCGCAGTCACAAGCAGGAATGGGAATTTGACCTCCGTAGCCAGATCGTATGTTCTGCAAGATTGTCGCCAGCCTGTCCCGCTGCTCGGTGACTGCGGTGAGTTGCTCCAGCGCCTCGTCCCGCTCGCGTTCTAGCCTCTTGGCAAATTCAGATCGCACACCCATTGGGTGATCTCTCGACAGCCATCTCATGCACGGGAATTCGGCAGCGTTTGTTTCTGGTGTATCAGTCATGGCGTTTCAATTGTTGGCCCTGTAAGTTTGACTTCGCCAGCTTTGAGACTGTCGAGAGCGTGGTCGAGCAGGAGCGTTGCGACTGCATAAACCGGAAGCTGCCGCTTAAGTGCTTCTCGGCGAACCCGTTCGTGAGTCTTTTCGGCCACCTGGATCATGGCGCGTGTTGGTGGTTTGGCTGACATTATCGTGTAACGATGGCTAGCAAAATCAGGATAGCACCGGTAAAGCATCCGATTGCAGCGGCGGCGTAATGCCAGCGAGTTGATGGACGACGACGATTTAGGCTCAAAGATTGCCCTGTGCGAGCGCGTGTGATGATTTGCATATTAGTAGTCAAGTTTGGGTGAGCGGCGGACCTTGATGCCCTCAGAGGCAGCGTATCGGCGAGCTGATGCGGTCGAGGAAAAGCCGGTGCGAACGTCGCTAAATGCGAGCATCAGATTCCAGCCGGAGGGTGAGCGATAAAGGAGTGCAGTCATGGTGTTGGTTTTGAAATTAGCGGGCAAGGATGGCGACGGTATCACCGAATCCAAAGCCTCGGCGGCGAATGGGGCCAGCATTTTTGATTGTAAGGTAGTCTTCACGGATTCCGAAAATGATCTCGCCTTCCTTGATCTCGGCAACCATGTCGCCTCCGTTGGTTTCGTAGGCGTCGAGCTTAAGAAGCTCGTCGGCGGTGTAGCGGTTGCCTTGGATCGTGATGGTCTTTTGCGTTGTCATGGTGGTTGTTGGTTGGGAATCCCGCACCCTCCCGGTCAACAGACCAAGGAAAAGCGCGGGAGGGGTTGGGAAATTAGGAAAGAAGCTCGCGGGTCCCGTAAAAGGTTTTGAACGTCTGATCAAACTCACGACGACTAACGGCTAGACGCTTGTCGTGAGGCTTGCATGCAAGCGCCTCATTAAGTGATGAGAACTTGATTGGAGAAATCAATACCTTGCCGTTAGTAAAAAAGAATACAGGGTTAAATTTTCCAGCGGAAATAAATGCTTTAGTGATGATCTCCATTTGGTTTGGTCGGTTGCGTTGCGTCTTGCAACTGAGAAGACCCTAGCCGACGTTTACAGGTTGTAAACGGAAAATTTACAAGGATGGCGAAAAAAGCACGCAATCCCTTGTAGCAGTAAGGAAAGATTTTTTTGGCGAAGGTGAATTTTGCCCAGAAAAAAGCCGCCTCGGTTGCCCGAGACGGCTTGGCGACCGCAAAAATGTGCCGCTGAAATCAACCCTTGATCCGACCGTGCAGCGATCCAACGAGAGACTTGCCCTCCCAAATAGGGATGTTAAGGTGTAGGAATTGCTCGGATTTCGCCACGAATTGCACCGCGTAGCCGTGTGACCAGTTGGTTGGGTTGGAATGCCGCCAGAGAGGTGCGCGTTGGCAAAGGCAACCGGGATTCCAGGCCTTAATCAAGCCGACGCCCGGCAGCACCATGGTGGCCGAGTCCTCTTGGTGCGTGTGTGCAAACACGACATTGCCGGCCGTTTTACCGGCAGCTGAAGCGGCAGCGTTTTTGCCTCCGCCTAGTTCGTGGACGAAGAAGATTTTCCCAAGTTTGATCCAGCCGGGAGGAAGACCCTGAATGTGATGCTCACCGCGCCCGTAGTAGCTAATTCCTCGCTCTTCAAGGCGCAGCAAAACCTTCGGTGAAATCAGCTCCCGCAGGAACGTCGAGTCCCGTGTGTGGCGCATGGTCTGGTCAACAATCCAGCGTTCCACTCGGTCCTCATGGTTGCCCTCAATGTAGTGGATCTTAGCCCTAGGTGCAGCCTTCTGGACCTCATCAAGAAACCAGTTTCCGGCTGCGATGTCTTCCTGCCAGCTATATTCCGTTTGCGAAACGTAACCGAGGACATGGTGAGCGGCGAGGAATCCACCGCATTCGATGATGTCGCCGTTTAGCACGATCTCGTCTGGATTCCAGTCGCGCAGGTCGCCAAGGAACGCCTCGACGGCCTCCCGGTCCATCATCTGACCATGCACGTCGTTGGCGATGATGCGGACAAAATCATCCTTCGCGGGTTTCGGTTTTATCCTCGATGCGTTGCCAGCATATCGCGCTTTTTGCAAGTCGCCGTATTCCACTAGCAACTCGTCTCGGTCCTTGGTGACTGCGACAAGCTCCTGCTTGAGCTTCGAGAGCGCAGCGCGAGCCTTGGTCACTTCCGAGATGGCGTCGTTGTCCGAGACGCGCATGGCCGATAGGTCGATTCCGTTTGTGTCAGACATATTGCTTGGCAGTTTCTGGATTCATCACGACCGGCACCCACTCATCAGGCTCGACCTCGACGTATTTTAGACATGAAAGATCTTTTGCGTGACGGCGGATTGTTTCCTCTCCCATGCCCCACTCTTGCGAAAGTTTTCTGACATCAAAACCGCGACCGACGGGAAGCCGCTTGATGTATTTCGCAGCCGATTCTGCTGGACGCCGCGGTAGGACTCGCAGCTTGCTCAGAAGCAATCCCTGATCCTGCTGCGGTGCCGTTGGGATATGTCCCATTTCAGCGCGGACCTTGGCGACCTCTTCGGCTGGGACGGCGAGATTATTGGCGATCCGGTAATTTGGCAAAGACGGATTCCGATTGATCGAGTTTTGAATGCGTTGAGTATTGTCCATGTCATTCGTTGGTTTTGAGTGATTCCAGTGCTGGAAACAAAAGGTTTTCTAGGCAGCGAACAACCGCTTCCTCCTCAAATCGTTTGAGATGTGACAGGCCAGCGACGGCAAAGCAAGCATGAATCATTTCATGGCGAAGCGTTTCGAGCGGGTTAATCTTTGCAGACGGACCCAGTCGAATGATCCACTCATCAGGGCTAAAGGTGCCGTATTCAGCGAGGTCCAGATCCTCGATGACCTCGATGCGCTTGCCGCCGATTGTGACGTGATCAGGTATCATTTGGCGTTATTTCAGCGCACATCGCGCCTTCCAAAAGCTCGCTAAGGTCGATGGCGAAGTCGGCTGCCGAGTGTTGTTGAGACTTGGCGAGCTTTCCGGTCTTGATGATGTCACTGAGCCATCCTCGAAGAGAGTGGAGCGTTTCCATTTCTTCGAGTGAGATCATGTAGACCTTCATTTTGGCTTTTTCTTGAGAAGACTCCAGATGGTAAAAAATCCGACTGTGATACCGACGACCAGCGAAAAGATCCGCATCCCCCATTCGATCTGCTCTTGCATGCTAGTCAGCACTGCAAGCGCATTTACGGTCATTCCGCAAATTCCCATTACAATCTTAGACCCGACCGTGAGTTGATCTTCATTCATGCCGGTTGTAGCTTGTAGGTAGTGCCGTTGATGGTCGCCGGGATGCTCGGCCAGATTTCATAGGTGACTTCGTGCGCGTCGGTTCCTCCGTGATTCGGATTCGGATCTAGCCCGATAGCTTGAGCTGCGGCTGGCGATAGCTCTCCAATCTTCCGGCGCGGTCCAATGTCGGCCACTACGCAATCAACTGAGCGGCCTCGATAACTAGCACGAGCTTTGCAGCCCATGACGACGCCTCTAGTGCGCTGGATGATGAGCGGAGGCACCACAATAAACGGGACCACGTCTGCATCGATCGAGCGGCCATTGAAGCGCAGTGTTGTGTCTGGTTGCCAGCATGGATCGTGATGTGGATTGCTTCCGCCATCGCAATCAATCGCGGCCTTGGCTGTCCACCAGGCTCGCTCTTGCCCGTCCTGCGCTTGTTCAAGCCGGATGTCGCAGCCTTCGATGTTTCCGATCAGTGTCGAGTTCATGGCGTGTCGTTGTCGTCATCGTAAGGCGCTGTCACTACGTCCCAAATGACGTAAATCAGAGTCAGCGCCCATCGAAAAAGGTTCACTTTTTGTTTATGGTGTCCCGAGGATCACGGCTTGGCGATAGGAGTAGTCACTATGAAACTTTTGACCCCGGCCCATCAGCGTCCCCCCCTGAAACTGGTATAGCTTTTGGGGGATCAACGTCACTGTCGGCGGGTCGTATAACGCCGAGAGATTCGCGTTTTCGTTTGAGGCGTTGCGAGAGGCGAGTGATACGCAACTTGGAAGCAGCATCACCAATGGCAGCAAGGCGGTCAATTTCATCTTCGATCTGATCGGTTTCATGTTCCAGTTGATACCGCACCCATGACGTATAGGCCATGAGTGCGGCGGTTATAGCTGCGAGGATTGCGCTCACTTGTCAGGACCAGTGACCCCCGCGTCTTTGGCGACATAGCCGAATGCCGCGATGACAACCGGGATCGCATACAGCTTCCAGTCTGCAAGATTCCCGCCGTTTTGAACATAGAGGTGAATAGCGGCAAGGGCTGCGCCCAAGGCTCCGATCAGCAGTGTTTTCCAGTTCTTCATTTTGTTGTTTGGTTGTTGTTTACAGTGCGTCGAGTTCAGCTTGTTTGGCTGCAATCTCCGCCGCGATTTCGAGTTTGCGTTTTTCCACGGAAGGTAATTCGGCAGCGGAGAGAACTTGCTCGATGGCCGCAACCGTGGCGGCGTCGTCCAGAGCGGCGTCTGCGATGGCGGATTTGATCGCGTTCTTGGCAGAGTCGATCAGAGCATTTTTGGCGGCGAGGTCAGCTTGCACCTTGGCGAGTTCGTCCGCATTTGTCGTGAGCGCGGCGGCGTTGATCGTTGGCGCGATGGCGTCAAGATCGGCCTGTGTGATCGGACGCGCATCACCGCCAACGGTGTCGATTGCATGGCAACCGGAAAGCGTGCCGTCTGCGTTGCCACGAATAAGTATTTCGTATGGGAGTTTCATAGTGATTAAAGAACTGCGGTGACGATTTTGGAGGTGCCGTTATAACAGACAATTGCTTTTGCCGAACCGCCAGCGGACACTGTCGCGCCGACAACCGGAACAAGAGCATCGGTCACAATGGCTTGCAGGTAGGTTGTGGCTGGGAAGGTGCCGACTGTGAAGGTTCCGTATACGAGTCCACTGGTTGCGGTGACTTTGCCAGCCACAAGCAGATTCGTCGCGCCCGCGTCGGTCGTGGTACCTACTGATAGCCCGCCAGCTGCTGATAGCTTCATTCGCATGGTCGAATTACCCGTGAACCATGCAAAGTTTCCGTCGTTGTTCTGGCCCGCCTGAAACTCCATGTGAGCCGCCGACATTGCAATGCCGTAATAATTGTTAGTCCCGTTGGCAGTCCCGCTATAAAGCGCCCACTTAAGATTGTTCGTATTACCCACCGCAGATGACCCATAGGTTGAGTCATACAATACCTGTGTCGGCGTTGCTGATGATGTGCCTGTGCCTCCGATGGTTCCAAACGTCGCGCCAGCCGTGAAGGCTGGAGATGTCTTACCGACTAATCCCGCGGTTCCGGTCGGAGTTGCTGCTAGTAGCGTGGCCACTCCAGTTCCGAGTCCAGAGACGCCAGTTGAGATCGGAAGCCCTGTTGCATTTGTCAGCGTTCCCGAGCTTGGCGTGCCGAGTGATGGAGTAGTCAGCGTCGGACTTGTGAGTGTCTTATTGGTAAGCGTTTCTGTGCCTGTAAGTGTTGCCAGTGTTCCGCTCGTCGGCAATGTTACACTAGTCGATGCCGTCGTCGTCAGAGTCAGCGCAAAGTTGCCGCTCGTCGTCAGATTATTCGCAAGCGAAAGATCACCAGACAGAGAAACTGTTCTTGCCGTTCCAGTGCCATCTTTAATCCCGAATCCACCTGTGGCACCATAAATTGCAGTGCGTCCTGCTACAAGAGTCGGAGCCGTGCCTTGCAGCATGATAAAATGCCCAGCTGCACCTCCTGTCGGAATGCTGGCAAAGTGTCCGGTATTGGTAGCATCGCCGCTGACGTTTGCAGTTCCGTCAAAGGTAAGTCCGAAGATATTCCTTGAGGTAGCCAGCGCGGTTGCCGTGGCGACGTTTGAGGTAGTCAGGGCGAGCGTGCCGTCGGCGTTTGGAAATGCGATGCTATGCGATGTAGTAGGACTGTGGGAAAGCGTGGTAGTATAAGTGCCATTATAGAGCTTGAAAGTCCCGCGAGATTGAATGTATGAGTTAGCTCCATCTGTATAAATTCTGGAATTATATCCGCTTGTATATATACTTGCATATTCTCCGGCAGCATATATTGAGGAGTAATATCCTTCTGCCCTAATTGATGTAGTGTCTCCATCTCCGCTAGTTGCGCTGATGAAGGAGCTATCTCCAGCTACAGCGACATACGAATTGTTTGCATTTGTATTGAAGCTAAACGCGTTTACGGTTCCGCTTGTATAGATCGAACCTGTGTTGCTGATTGTTACAACGGTTCCTCCAGCACCTGCGCCTTCAAAGATGTTTCCGGAATCGGCGGATGAGTAAAGTGCCGTATAGGTATCGCTTCGGAAGTTACCTCCATACCAGTTGGTCGAGCGACCATAGACGGCACCACCATTGACTGAAGTTCCCTTAACGCCAAGTTTGTTTCCGATTCCGTTTCCCTCAAGAGCGTTGCGGGTGTCCCCAGCGAAGACCGCATCCCCCTCGCTTCCCCGCAGGACGAGCTTGTTTGCCGTAGCTGCGCTGGTCGCATCGGTGATATTGGCACTGACATGAGTGTGGACCAATGCCGCGTAAACCGTTCCGAAATAGCTTGCCAGAGTCGCCTTGATGTTCGCCCATGTGACCTTCTTGAGCGCGTTGGATGCTGCCGAGTCGGTCAATGGTATCGTGTCAGCGTCAACCGGAGTCGTCTTCGCTGTCGCTGCGGTTAGGACTGCGCCGATGCTCGCGTTCGTGATAACGGCATCGGCACCGGCTGGTCCTACTCCAGTATTGACAGTAAATGTCCGTTCTTCTCCATCTTGGGTGATTGAGAAGTTTCGAGTGTTTGCTCCCTCGTTGATGATAAATGATCGTGCGGACATTTAGTCGGTTGTCTGTTCGATGATTTCCCAAGTCCCTGAAAACTCTGTTCGGATGGTCCCGTCGGCAGAGGTCGTTTCGAGATCGTAAGAATAAACCCCAGCAGCAAGCGTGACGGTGGAAATCGCGCTGATTGTAAATGCCCAGTTTGCTGCGCTAGTTATTACAATTCCGGTCGTTGACGAATCCAGCGTGAGTGATGTTGACGTTGCGCCCGAGAGCTTGAATTTGATTCGGACCCTTGAAAGGTTCGACGTGTGCGATGACTCGGTGATGTTTGTCGCTGGGAATGTGTCGCCCTTGACGACTGGCGACCAATCCCACTTTAATGGCTTGAGGTTGAGTGCCATGAGCTTAGGATGCCATCAGCGCGATGTAGAGGCGGGTATCGTTGGCAGCAGCCGTAAAAACGATATTAGCTAGTAGCTCCGCAATGCCGGAATTATTTGCGATCAATGCTTTTCCGCCAGCAATGATCGGAATCTTGACCGTTGATCCGACTGCCAAGACAACACTGCCGGATTCGCAGTAGACAAGAAGTCCCTGGTTGGCGGTCGGGTTAGCGTATGCGACACCCTCGAAGTCAACCGTGGCTCCGCTCCATCCAGTGGCATCCAGACCGCCAGCAAGCGTCGCCGCTGCAAAGCTGCCGTTGGTCATCGTCTCGGTCGTTGCGATGTCATTTCCAGCTTCGCCAGCGGTCAGTGCCGTGACGGTCATGGTATCTCCTGCGCCAGCCGATGCGGAGGCAGTCAGGTTGACGGTCGTTGCAGAGCCATAGACGGTTCCTGATCCCGCGCCGGCTGTGACGGCGACGATCAAGTTGTCAATTGAGTCGGAAGCGGTCGCACCGATCTTGACCTCATTGGCCGTGGTGGTGACTGCGGCCCGCCATGTGTAGGTTTTCGCGCCAATCGTTACCGTTTCGGCAGCGACCGCATTACCGGAAAGCGTCAGCGTTTGAGTCGCTGCAACCGCCGCAGAAGTTGTGTTGCTGGTGGCAAGTGTATCGCCGTTTACCGTCCCGGTATGGGTGTTGAGCTTGAGATAAAGTTGGGCGACAAAAGCAATTGTCGATGCGTTTAAGCTCATCGAAGTTGCACTTGATCCCAAGGCGGCTGTTTGAGTGATCCAGGTCCGTGATCCGGTTCCGACTGCATCCAGCCCGAAGGTCGCCTTTGCGGAGGTGATAGCCATGCCTCTGATTTCGCTTAAACGTGGCGAATGTCAATTTTCTAAATAGTTCCTAGCGTCGTCGCAGCAGCCGGAAATCGGAGCGAGCGGTGACGGGTGAGTGTTTTCCATTTTTGTGAAGAAATCCTTGGCTGACTCTGGGTTGTTTTCGTTTCCAGCAATACAAGCTCGACAATTCCCCGGTAATGGCTTTCCACCGTGGTAGCCAAGAACGCATCCGTTTTGTAAGTATTTGCAATTCATAATCAACCATTGACCTCAAAGAACATTCCTCCTCCTTGATCTGTCGAATAAACCGTGATCGTGGAAACCTGTGTTGACGCACATCCATTTTGAGTTCCCGGTGAAATTGATTTTGTTACGGTTACTCCTTTGTATGTTACTATTAACTGACAGGTTCCACTTCCTCCTACTGGATAAAACCATCCAGCTTTGCAGACTATGTTGTAACTTGTCGTCCATAATCCAGCAGTTCTAGCGGAATCAACTCTCACGTTTATTCGTTCAAATCCATTTTGGCTTTGGTCATCTTTTGGTCCACTACTACCAGGCAACCAGAGGACATACAATCCGCTATTTCCACAATTGTATCCGACGGATTTCCCAAAAGCTGTCGTATTGGTGTCTAGGTCATACATCCCCGTTCCACCCCAGTCGTATTTGATTTCCAATTCCGTCAGAACATCACAGCAGTTGCAACTCGGTTTGCCACCTTTTGTCACTACTTTGCCTGATAATGTTTTGATTGTTGGCATTCTAATCGCACTCCGAAGTTTCTATCCAAGATGGAATTGTTCCGTTGTGACTAAGGACATGCAATCCGCTTCCAGGATTTGATAAAATAACCCAATCTGTTCCGTCGTTGTAAAGCATATCGCCCTCTTCTCCATCTCTTATTTTAATTTCCACCACTGTATCGGTCGCGGTAACGTCAAGTCCATTTCCAGATTTGATCGCTTTGATTTTCACACTGTCGTCAGCTACATTGAAAAGATTCTTAACCAATGCTTCGGTCTTGTAAGTTGACGGTGTTGCATTTGCAAGCATCCTGATGTTTACAGTTTCATCCGCATCAGTGTCAAGTTCCATGATCAACGGAACAACACCTTCACTGGTGTCCGTTGCGTTTTTGAGTGATCTTAGTTTATGGATTGAATCCTCTTTATCAAATCCCCAGTAAATTGGAATTTCTCCTCCGACATTATCAATCCGATCAATCTGATTCGGAACATGCTTGTTTCCTGACCATCTGCGTATGATTTTTGGGGATGGAGGACTGCTTCCTTCTTTCTCTTCAAACTCTGCAAGCAACCAATAGTAAATACCATCTCTTGGAGTTTGATTGTAATCAACAGATGGCGGGATATGGTGCGTACTTTTTTTCTTTTCTGTTTCAAATACAATGGTTGGAACTTCAGTTGGAACCCCACGATTATCGGTTTCCGATTTAAGATAAAGATAGCCAGTTGGGTCAGTAATCTCAACTTTAGGCATCTCGGCTGGAGGTTGCACGTCAATCTCTACATCATCAATCGTTGGTGTCATGTAGTATAACGAACCATCAGTTTCTGGGTCGTTCAGAAGTTGCTGGTATGTTAAATAGCCAGGGGAGACAGTGACTTTCCAAGCACCTTCGTTGTAAAATGGATTTGAAACCCAAAGGTTCGGCTTTGTGTCTGGTAAAAACTGATTAGAAGAAGTTTCAAATTGCCGCATGGTCAACCGCTGGATGCAGTCGGTCAACTGGTTATACATCAACGCCGTAAATGGCTGGCCAGAATTGGCCCGTCGGGGAATAATAATTGGAATAGCTGATTTCATTATTATGGCTTTTTATAAATATCAGCATCCCATGCCTCACCTTGAGGAGAAAGCTGCCAAGTCTTCGACCACGTTTTGACAGTATTGATTCCGCTTTTTGTCCGATTTTCAGATGCTCCGTTAAATAGCCAGTTCCGTGTGGTAAATGACGGTGGATCTCCATCTGGTTCTGAAATATATCCCAAATTGCTCAAGTCCTCACCCGAAATTCCTTCTTTTGTGTTGGAAGTCTTTGTCCATTCCACTGCTGATACTTGGTAAGTCTTCATGCCTTTTTCAAAGATGAGCTTGTACCACTTGATTGCAGTGTCAGTATAAAGAGTTTCAATTTCTAATCCTGTATTGTTATCAATGATTGTAATTTTTCCAGACGTTTTTGGAAATGGGTCGATTCTAGCAGTTCCAGCAATCAATGCTGCCATTGCTGGTATTTCATTTCCAGATGCGTCTTTAATCAGTGTCGGATGACTCATTAGATCCTTTTCCGTAAGATTGGCATTGAGCGAATATGAAACCTCTGTTTTCTCATCACCAAACTCAAAAGATTCTGCAGCGACACCTCCATAATCTACTAATACCTTTGTCATTCCTCCCGGCTGATGCTCATGACGGGCATTTTGGACGGTAAGAAAACTCCACTCGTTGCTAAGATCTGGATAAATAGTAGTAACTGGAGTTCCGCGAACCAGTTTTGATTGAATTGCTGAGCCAGAGAAATCGAACTTACGACATGTGAATGTTTGAGAACCGGTCCACTTTCCTGTCTCATCACATCCCGCCGAGAAATCAGGACCAGGTCGAAGCTCGTTTGCTGTTAATCCGAAAACGATTGATTGGCTGCTCATCCTAAAATTGCGATTGGGTTTTTGTAGTAGATGCGCTGGAGAATATCGGTCTGTGCTTTTGTCTCATCGAGAAGATATGTTCCATTGTTCATGCCAGTAGACTTATCTCCTCCAAATCCGAATAGTCCTTTGATCATATCTCCTCCGCTCATTGATTTCTTAATTCCCCTTCCGATGGATTCTCCAATCGACTGAAACGTCTCATCAAGGAACTTGGCCATTCCGATTTTGCGGATAGTATCCACAATGTCATTAAAGCCTTGAATCATAGGTTGAATCATTCCGCCGAGTGCCTTGAAAGCTGGAGCAAGCTGTTGCGCGATGGTCGCCAAGTTGTCCACCATGCGCGTCCCGTTGTTCATGAACTCGCCAAATGCCCCTTCCATAAACGACTTTGCCAGCAGCATCTTGACCGCTTCAAATCGACCCAGCATCCGGTCGCCCATGTTGTCCATCGCGGCGAGCGTGGTTGAGCTGGTGTTCGCCAAATCCCCGAGAACGTCGCGGGCCTCTGATAGTGCTTTTGGAAGGTCTTGAAAGATTCGGAGAACCTTGAATCCAGCCTTGCCGCCGAAGATCGTGGTGGAAATATCCTCCATTTGTCCCGGCGCGAGCTTGGACTTCATCTCATCCATCGCATTCATGATTTTATTCATTCGTGCGATAGGGTCCATACCCTGAAAGCTGCCAGAGTTAAGACCAATTCCTCTCAGTGCATCTTGCATTGCCTGATCACCGTGACCAGCCGCATAGAGGTTCTTTTGCATCGTTCCGAGCATCTTTCCGGCATCCACCGACTCCATGCCGGCCATTTTGAATGCTTGCCCGAGTGCCATCAAATCGTCAGTCGTCGCTCCGGTCTGAGTTGAAAGGTCAACAAGCTCTCCAGCCCAGTCCATCGTTTGCATTGCCGCCTCTGGAAGCATATTTATTACCTTGCCGAGAAGGTCGGTCATACCAGCTCCGATTTGACGCGCCCCGCCAATGGCGACCTGCTTGCCAAATCCTTTCATCATGCCGCCAAGTCCAGACAATCCTTTTTTTACGGATGTGCCATCGAAGCCAAGTTTGAAAGTTGTTCCTACCATAAGTCAGGGAGTTCGTGAGTTGCGAGTTGTTCAAATTCCGCCAGTAGTTCAGGCGATGGGTCGAAGAAGTTCCGCCATTGAAAGCGTGTGCCGTTCCGCATGGCGTCGGCGTGAATGAGTTGCAGCACTTCCGACAAGCAAGTGTCGTAAAGCAAGGCATCCGGCGCGATCCCCATGCGGAGCGCGAAGAGTTTGATTTGCGCTAGGAAGCATGGGCTAGCGCATCCTCCTTTCCCGGCGACTCGCTTTCCACCATCGCGGCTCGGATGGATTCAAGTCGCTCTTGGACGCCAGCGGACGCAACCGAAAACTCATCCTCGGTTTCGAGCATAAAGGAAACAATCTTCGCTTTACGCTCTTCCGGTGTGTCTTTCCTGAGTTGCTGGATCTCTTCCGGTGTTGCCGAACCGATCAGCAGAAGTTCGCCCATCGCTTCGACTGTTGATTGCTCAGTGTTGCTTGAATCAAAAAGCGAGTTGCGCCAGCTTTCGAGGATCGAATACCGGATGGGTGAAAGCATGACGGCTTTGCCTCCGATTTCAAGCTGCGGCCCTGTCCATACTTTTGATAAGAGGTCTTCTCGTTTGTTCATGTCATTTATCCTTGAAGTCTTGAAAGAAGTTCATTGCGCTGCCACACAGGAAGCTGTGAGTCGATCAGCGCGGATGCCTCATCTCGGCGCATGAAGACAGCGCGGCGAGCGGCGTGGTAGAGGTTGAGGCAAACCGATCGGTTGGCGACAAACGCGAGAATGTAACTTTCTACTAGCGTTGGGAACTTGGTGACGAATGCGTCAATGTCCTCGATCCTGCGGAGTCCCGGCAAGGCGACTCCCTGCGCGGTGAGGTAGTCAACGGCGTGATCCAACCATTCACCTGCCGATAAACGTCCATCTGGCCGAGCCTTAATGAATGCACAAATCTTTGCAAACGGATGATCGTTGTGAAGTCCTTCAGAATTTCCCCAATACGCCATCAGCTTTTCAGTAATGTGCTTTCCATCATTGCTTGAAGCTGCAAGTGAGAACGATGCGTAGGGTTTCGCTCCGTCATGCTCGATCACTCGAACAGGGCATTCCCGAACAAGCGGAATTGCGCATGCCATAATTGCCGCTGCCAGGTTGATGTCCCCGGTCTGGATGTTGCTTTCTCCTTTCATTGATTTTTACCTGATTAGGTCAAGGTCGTTGGTGATCCAGCGGCGACGAACATATTGTAAATGCCGGTGAGTGATCCTGTTTCAAATCCAGTCGCCGTGCCGCTCGTTTCGCCTCCCGTAATAATGATTGCTGCTCCGGTAGCTGGCGTTCCGGTAAAGAACTCTGTCAATCGTGTGCGGCTGTTTTTGGTCGTGTTCAAAAGCGTAATTGTTGCGCCGACGCTCCCAATCAGTCCAGTTCCCTTTGTGGCAACAATGCCGTCAAGTGTCACATCCTTTTTCTGATTGTAGACGGCAAATCCAACATCGCACCCAATATGATCCGGCGCGGTGGCTTGTTCAGAAGTCGCGGTAAAAGTAGCGGTGCCAGCGTAAAGACCGGAAGCGGCTGATTCGTCGGCAAGTCCGTATTGGGCTGTAGAGTAGACGGTAGCGAGTGACATAGTGGTGGGAAATTTACGCAATTGGAGCTGCAATGACGGTCAGTCCGAATCGAGTGATTCGCCGTCCTTCGTTTGGTTCCGTTGTCGGATTACCGGCGCGAATGTCAAACACTGCGAAACCGTTGCGACCATGCAGGTAGCTGATACAATCTCGGTTTCCTAGGATGTTGAAAAGATCCCGGCGCATCGTTCGCTCGGTATCGGTTGGCGTGCCGGATTGGTCCTCGTCTACCGGGACGGTGTGAAGCTCAACCGCAATCTCGTAAGCGGAAACCCCGTGAAGGATTACGCCGCCTTGTTCGGTCGTGGTCGCGCCCGTTTCGTAGATGGCGAGGAACGGCGGTGTAAGGTCTTCATGCTCTCCCATCGTCACAACCGTGACGGGTGACAAGCTGGAAAACTCGGGTGACTTGAGGTTGACCCATTCGCGGATTGATTCGTTGAGGTTCATGGCTTTTGCTTTTTGTCCTGCGCCCTCAAGGCGGATTGATACCATTTCACTGTTTTATTGAGTCCGAAGTTGATGGCCTTTGTTGTTGCCCCTGCTTTTACAACCCAACTAGATGCGGTATGTTTAGCTGTATTTGAGATTTGAGAGCTTGGCGTAAATGAGGATTGAGGCTTTGTCGCACGTCCGAAATGGGAGTGCTTTTGCGCGAATGACATGAAGTTTTTGCCAATTGTGATCTTTTCTGCTCCAGTTTGAAATCCAGAGAGAATCATTCCGGCCCCTAGCCACCCACCCTTGGCAATGTAGGCTTTTTTGAAGCGTGTCTTCATTGCTTTCTTGAATACTGTCTCGGTGCAGATCCTTCGTTCCGAAATTGGAAGGATGACCGTCCGTTTGTTTTTTCGTGTTCTCTTTGAATCAATCCAAGAATTGACTGCTTCCGGTGAAGACAATCCCTTGTGGTCTTTGCCGATGCTTGGAACGATCAAAATGACCTTCAGAGCGTCCGCGACAATTGCTCCTTCCTGTTTGCCCTTGGCCCATGTGATGGCTCCTTGCTTGCCCTTGGCACCCATCTTTGACTTGCCAAAAACGGCAGTCTCGAAAGCCATTTCCCGGCAAGTCTGGACTCCCCATCGTGCGATTGCTTGAGCGTTAGTATCCCCGAACGCCTTTGCGTAGGTTTTCAGTGACCTTTCAAGCTTTGGCCGATCAAATGTCGATTCGATCTTCAAGCCTTTGTAACCTGGGTGAGTGTGATCGTCGTAAGCGTCGCGCCTTTGCTGACCGAATCGACGCGGAACGTCAGACTTCGGGCGGTCGCGGACTTCTTAAGAATGGTGGTCGCTGGGAGAGCGGAAGTTAGGCATACGGCGGAAAGCGTCTTGCTGATCTCGTATCCGCCCTCTTGAAAATTGCTGCCGTCCGTGACCTCGTTTAGAACGCATGAAAGGGTAACTGTCCCGATCACTACGTCTTCCTGTCCGATTATCGGCGCGGCCTGAGCAAACATGGCCGTGGCAAACGCTGAAACTAAGCTCATGCGTTTGGTATCGTCTAGCCGTGGCGAATGTCAAAACTCGGGAGCTGCGGTCGTCATTGCGTCGTGCTTGTAGTAGTGGAGAACCTTGTCAACGTGGAAGCCTGTCTTGATGCGCTGGCGAGCTTGCTGGCACCAAATCAGATCCTCACCGTAGTTTGATTCCCCAAACTGGCACCCAGCGACCTTGAGACGGATCCACGCGCAGACGTGCCACGGTGCGCGAAGAGTAACCCCTCCCGGTGTGAATTGTCCGTCCTGATTGTTCAGCCCGAAATCTATCTCGGATTCCAGCCCGTTGTAAATTGCTCGCTGCCGGAAGGTGATTACGTCCGCTCCGGTTTCGATGGCTGCAAGGAGGCTTGAAATGTAGTCGTCCGAAATATCGTCATCGTCGTCAACGAACGCGATATATTGGCCGCGCGCAATGTCAGCCAGTGCTTGCCGTTTTGCTCCTATGGTCCTGCGTCGATTGTCGCAGAAGCAAAGATGCTCGACTGGCAAATCACCGATCTGGCTTGCGAGCTTGCTTTGTAATTGGGCAAGTTGGATTTTCCGGCCTGAAATCGTTGGTGTTAGGATGCTGAGTTTCATGGTCTTTCTTTTTGAAAATTAGGTCAAAGTTTTCGCGGCCCTGTTTGCTCATGGCCTTGCTTTGCATTCGATCTCCAGTAATTGGATTGCGATTCATTTTTTTTCGTTACTTGCTATCCAGCATCGTCCTAACGTTTTGTAGTTGATATCAAGATCGGACAATGCTCGACTTACCCCGTCGCTGTCAATGTCGTGTCCCGCGAAGATTCCGCCCGCTTTAATTTTAGGTAGCCATGATTTGATGTCGGCCTTGGCTGACTCGTAATCGTGAGCTGCGTCGATAAACACGGCAGAAAAATGACCGTCTGGAAAAAGCGATGCAGCGGTAGTTGAATCGCATTCGACCACGTTCACCATATCAGCGATCTTCGCGGCGCCAAGGTTCTCGTCAAACTCCCTGCGGATGGATTGCAACCCGGTTTCAGCATCGCCCTGAAAGCTGTCAACCGCAGTAATCTTGACCGACTTCCCTAGATCTTGAATCCTCTGCGCCAAGTGGACCAGTGACTTGCCTTTCCACGATCCGACTTCCGCAAAATAGTCGCCATCGCTAAGCGATTGAGCAATCAATGCATAGGTATCACGGAAGTCGAACCATCCTGGAATGTCTGATGCGGTCTTGATCCCGGCGCGGAGTCTGTTTGCCATCCCATCGCCAGTCTGGTAATGATATCCTGCATTGGATCGCGCATAGGTTTCATCCATTTCAGCCTTACCAAATGCCGGATGCAAATGCTCAAAAATAATTTTGTCTCGGGCATCAATTACAATGCCGTTTTCAAACGCTCGCTCGCTAAACCAGTTGTCCGAGTGCATTGAAAAGAACTCAGGGTGAAACAAGTAGCCCTGGTCCCGGTATTGCGCTCGGGTGCAAATCGCCATGCAAAGCAGGTTATCGGTTCGATGGCCGTCGCTGACAGCAAGAACAGCGGGTTTCGATGCATCTCCAATCGCGTCAAGGATCAGCTTATCCCAGTGAATCGGCGGGTCAAAGTCATCCGACATTTGAACAAGAATCTGTCCTTTGGACTTAGCGGCAGCGGCGTTCCATGCTGCGACCGGACCGTCATTACCGGCGACGAGAGCATGATTGTGAATGGCAAGAAATACGCCTGAAGGATCGGATGCATCCAGCCCAAAGATGTGTTCAATCGCATCAGGATTTGCCGCCCGATTTAGCCAAGTCTGCCGCGCTTTGACTGCCTGAGGAACACGGCCACGGGTGGCATGGAGAAGTGAGATTTTTGCGCCGGATCGGATGAAATGGTTTGTCTCTATAGCGTCAGCCTCTGCTTGATAGCCATTGACGCGCAGGGCCATGCCGTGAAGCGATTCCCCGAGGTATCCGTAGTATTTACTCCTTAGATTCCATTCGGCATCAGATGGGCGCGGAATCGACCGCATGGCCCGAGTGTAGGCAAGAGCATCTTCCGGTCTAGCAAGAGCGACCATGCAGTTTGCGAGTTCGCCGTATGCCTCGCGTCTGGATGGGTCGGTAGCAAGAGCTTGCAGCATCATTTGTGACCGCTGAGATGGATCTTGCGTAAGTTGTCCCGCCGCAATGAAAAGCTCATACTTTTCCGCCGTTCCAATGTCCTCGGGAGCGTCGCGGAGGATGTTGCAAACCTCGGTCATCGCGTCTTCCATCCGGCCAACGGCACGGAGGGACTGGAAAAGGTGGAATCGGTGCGAACCGGTGCGGTCTTCGGATGGGATGCTTTCGAGGATGCGTAGGTTCCTCTCGTTGTTCTCAGAGCGCGGTCCGCTCGGCATGTGAAGGATGTGCGCGTTTGTGATCCGCGCAAGCTGCGGCTCGGCATGAAAAGCCAGATGCTCATGGATTGGCGAACGCCAGGTTGCTGTTCCTTTTCGGATAATCCGTTCCCGAAATACAGTTAAGCCATCCTCTGGAACGTTGTAGGGGATTTCCAGCCCGACGCAATCATTCGGCATCCGCTCGATAGCATCACGAATGGCCGCGATTGATTCCGGCGAAATAACGTCGTCGGTGTCCGCCCACATGATCAGGTCGTGAGACGCGAGAGAAAATGCCAAATTTCGAGCGGCAGCAAAGTCGTCAACATGCGGCCATTCCTGCTTGAAGTTCCGGTATTCGGATACTCGGCAACCTCGATCCTCTGCAATCTGCAATGTCTGATCCGGCTCTTGATTGCCGATTGCTCTTACAACGATGATCTCGTCGGCTAGCGGTTCAAACGAATCCAGAAATCGACTTATATATTTTTCGACGTTTCCGGCAATGATGCAGAGGCTCAGTTTTTTCATTTTTTCTTTTACGCCCAAAAAGCCCCACCCCGTTTCCGAGGTGAGGCGATTGAGCAACCAACCGAAACAAAATCAGGCCGTTGGAGTCGTGAAGAGCTTCATGGCTCCAGTGACAGCGGTTGAGTAACCGTAGAGGCAGTGCAGGTTTGCAAAATACTTGCCCTGTGCGCGGCTCCAGTGGCGAGTGTAGAGAGCACTGATTCCGGTCTCGTCGTCAACCATTTGCTCGACTGCTTCGTAGTCTCCCGCTGGGAGGTAGTTGCCGAGATCACGCATGGCAAAGGCAATAGCTTCTTGTCCGCAAGCAAATCCGGTAAGGGAAATGCTATTGGATGGAAGAACATCGCTCATGTAGGTCTGAAGACCAAAGAGCATCCCAAGGTCGCCATTCTTGATCGCGGTATTGTCGCCACGGTTAAGAGCATTGACGATGTTGGTATCACCAAGAAGAGCACCTTCAATCACGGAGTTTCCGAGGAACGAATAGTTGCCACGGACACCGGCGATCTTTAATTGGCGTCGAGCCTCGATGAGCTGAGTGCGAGTGTAGTTTGCCGAAGCCGTCGTGATTACAGCGGCACCGAAGTTGGTTGTAGTAAGCAAAGACCAGATGTCAGTAAGAACAGCCTGAGCCATGCTCTTTCCAAGTTGGTTTGCCCACTTGTCCCAACGTCCAGCATTAGAGCTTTCAGCCAACTGCTGGAGAGTGAGGTCAATCGGGGTGATCTTGCGCTTGTCAAGAGTAACGGTGATCGCAGAAAGCGTTCCGCCGGTTTGCTCCATGACAGAAGTCGACTGCGTAAAGGTCGTGGTGGTAATATTTCCGAAGAGCGGAACAACGACTGCCGAACCCTCGCTTTTTATTTCCGAGCTAATGTCGGTTGAAAAGGCATTGATCGGAGTGAGAAGATCGATGAGAGCTTGAAAAGCAGTCTGACCGAAAAGGGTGTCATTAAATACTGTAGCCATGGTGGTAGTTGTTTAGATGTAGAGTTAAATGGAGAAAGATGCGCGGATTGCCTTTGCGTTAGATTTCCAGTAGGATCGCTTTTCGTTTGGAGGTAAGGAATTCATAATTGCAATGTGATCGACAGGAATGGAGGTGCCTTCGATGGAGAGTGGACCGTCCTGACCGATGCTGGCGAGAGCTTCGACGACTGCGGCAGGGACGCTTCCCTTGGCGGTTTCAAGTTCCGATTTGACGGTGACGAGTTCAGCGGTGATTGCGGCGGCGGATTCTTTAGCGGCGATGAACTCAGCGGTGATCGTGGCGAGTTCCGCATCCTTTTCCGCAACAATAGCGGATAGGCCGGAAACCTCGGTGATCTTCGCTTGTGCGTCGGCAAGTTCAGCGCGGAGTTGATCGTTCTCAGCAATCTGAGCCTCAAGTTTTGCAACCTGGTCGTTGCCCGGAAAGAGAGCGGAAAGGAGTGACATGGCCGCTGGTTTCGGATTTGTAGCGCGAATGTCAAATATCGAATTTGCAAAACCGTTTTCGACTGCTTGAGCTGCGGTCATCCAAGTCTCAACCTTCATCATTTCGCGGATAGTTTCGACTGGCATGCCTGTTCGATTTGAATAAATTACAGCAATATCTGTAGAGATTCCGTCAAGTAAATCTGCCGCGGCTCGAAGCTGATCGGCATTTCCTTTAACTGTATTCGATGCCTCATGGATCATCATGCGAGCATGTGGAACCATGCGGACCTCATCGCAAGCCATGCAGATAACGCTCGCCATCGAAGCTGCCATCCCGGTGACGGTTGCTGTTACTACGACTCCTCGCTCTTGAAGCGACTTGATCTCGTTGTAGATGTTGTAACCGTCGAAGATGCTGCCGCCCGGTGAATTGATCTCCAGTTCCAGCGTATCTACGGCATTTTCAGCACAATTTGTGATTGTGCCAAAGTCTGCTCCGTTGGCAAATGCCAATGCACCAAATAGTTTACCGATTTCCTCTGTCAGCTTTTCGACCGACCATGGCGTGACGGCATCGGTCAGTTTTACTTTGCCTGACTTGTTTTCAATTTTGAGAAGTTCCATTTGGATCAGTGGTTTGAGTTGGATCTTGAACGTCGGGCGCGGCCATTTCGTTCGGTGTAAGCATAAACATTTCACGTTCCTCGATGTCGATTGGAACGCCATATTTTGCAGACGCTTCTTCTGATACAATCGCCGCGATTGCCTTACGGTTAGCGACGGACCATGCGCGAGTCATTAAAAATTGATGCTCGGTTAGTCCGCGTGCTTCCAAGACTTCCGAGAGATTGCGTGAACCCGTGCGAAGCTCCTCAAGCTCCATTTTAGATTCCCTTCCATCATCGACCGAAAGGCGTGGAGGACGAGAGAAGTCCCATGCTGTCGGATTTTGGAGAACCGGAACTCGGCCCTGATCAGCGAAGATCGAATAGGCCCATGAGACGGCCCGCTTTGCAGCATACCAGAGTTGACCCTGCCGCTTCGTGACGAAACGACGGCACTTCATGATCTCGGCTCGGGCATCGGTGCCTTGTCCAGTTCCCATCCAGACGGTATATGACCAGACGGGAATAATCGCATCTTTCATGAGCCGATTCTGGAAAGACTCCCAAACGTCCCCGGGATTCTCATGCTTCATCTGTTCGATCCGTTCGCCGTTCGCCATGTAGGAAACTCCGCCAGGGAATGCCTTGGTGTAAAGATCAGTGGCCTCGCCGTTGTTGTTGACTTTTAGTGAGTTGATCGGGTCATCAAGATCTGGGCCGCCTGTTTCGTTAAAGATCGTGAGGTGAAGTCTGGAAATAATTTGCTGGCGGATACGCTCATCCTCGGTTGAGAACAGCGACATTTTCAGCGACTCTAGCGCATGAGTGAATGCTGGAAGTCCGCGCCCTTGCTCGCAGTGGGTCGGGTCAAAAAGATGAATGATGTCGGTCGCTGGAATGTCTTTGATCGACTCCTTGCCGTCCTTGCCCATGTTGAACCGATACGCCGCAGGACGACCGCTAGCATAGTAGATCACGCCGTCACAAATTCGGTATCCAGTCCAAGGACCATCCGTAACTGTGTTTCCAGCGCCGGAATGACAGCGATGAGACGGGATGAGCTGGATTCGAGGGAACTGATCCGCGCCCTTGACCATCATCCAAAAGCAGTCGCCATCTCGGTCAATCGCAACCGATGAAAGTTCAAGGAGTTTCCACCAATCAAAGATTCCGCCTCGGGTGTCACATTGCGGATACCAGAAGTCAGCTAAAAACTTTGAGACAGGTTTCCCGGCATCGTGATCGTTCCCTATATACGACGGCAACCACGCCTCCCCGACAGAGTAGTCGGCTTTCTGTAAAAGGCAGGCTTTTGGAACCCCCATGTTTGTGAAAAGCCGATTCGATAAAGATGCTATCGTCTTGCGGTGAATAGGAGGAATCAGACGATCAATGTCATCATTCCGAACCGCAAACTGCGGACCACGCCGCGTTGAACGATCAGCGGCGTGCGCGAACGTGTATGCTTGCCCGAACTCGTTTAGGATTGCCATGGATTAGAAGGTCGTGAGTCCGGTTTGAGGGAATGTCGTTATTTGAGTTGTCGAGATTGGCCCGCCTTGGTCAATGCAGCCGACAACCCAGCGGAGCAGCGTAAGGCGTTGACCGTTCGTCATCGCGGATTGGGCAGTGAACATCTGACCATTGACGGTTGCGCTTGTAATCCGCGCCGATGCGTTTGGATCGGTTGCAATCGACAACGCAAGCGACGCAAATTCAGTGCGTATTGCCGCGCATGATGCAGCGTCGTCCTTGATCGCGGCATAAATAGTGTTTCCAGTGCTGGCAATGCTCACTCGTCCCGTTTCGCCTTACGGTGGCGAATGTCAAATATCAGACTCATGCTGCACCGGCGCGAAAACGCGGAACATGAGAGCCGCGGCGACTTGGTAAATCTCACAATCTCGCGCATGGTTCGCGCCAATGCGTGTCCACTTTTTAACTTCGCGCCCGCGCATGTCCTTGTCGATGATCAGCCGTTCTCCGTTCAGATGCTTCTCGTAGGTCGGCGGCGCATCGTCGTGCCGTTGCCAGTCGGCGCCTTCGCCTTCAATCAGTCGTTGGAGGATGTATTGCAGCGGCTCGGTTGCAAGGTGCCAGCATTGCGCCCTCTGGCCGTCCTTGGCTTTCGCGTGCCACCTTTTCGAGTATAGGCGCGTCTCATGCTGGCCCTTCTTGGTCCCGGCCTTGATTTCCCACTCCCAACCGGTCTTCCGGTTGCCGTCACCCTTGAATCCCTGCCAGCCGTATTTTGTGATGATCCCGGCCATACGCTCCTGGTCAAATCCGACGTCAAGAAAAGTCAGTGCCGAATCCACTCCATATTTTTCGCGGATGCGATCGCACTCAGCATCGGTTGGGACGTAGCCGAAATACAAGAGCTTCGATGCGCCGCCTTCCGCCCATGCGCGAATTGCCATCCAAAAGTGATCGCCGCCCGCGTCAATCGTAGCGAAGCGCATCTTCTCTTCGTCGATCTTTCTCGCCTCTTCGTAGTCGCCCGCCGTGTAGCCGCTGGACCGCAGCACAATCGTTTTAGTTCCCTGCGACTCATTCCATCCGACCGCCCTGCGTTTTTGATACCACTGCTTGAGTTGGGTATGGTCGCCAATCGCCATTTGTCGATCGGCGGTGATCTTTTGCAAAACGTCCTCGGCCCATGGAATCCACCAAATGGCACCGGCATCGAGGTGGAAGCCCTCATATCCTCGCAATCCGTTTTCGTTCGTGAGAATGTAACCGTCATTTTCCTGATAGGAGTCGTGCAGCATCCTCCTGTTCGCTGGCGTGTCGGCAAACTCGGCTTTGCATTCCTCGTTCGGGCAAACGCGCCGGGTCGTATCCGCTGTCGCTTGGTCGTCGGGTGTGCCGTTCTCGCGCTTGATTTCATCCCAGCGAAGTTGCTCGAAAGTGAATGGATGCACGGCAGAGCATGACGGACATTGCCACGCGAAGTCCCATTTCCGGCACTTGTCATGCTCAAGATGCAGCTCGGAGGTTTGACCGCCGCTGTCCTCACTGGCGATTTCCCCGGCTTGGGATGCTAAGACAAACTTTCGGTTTTCGCGGTTGTGCGACCGTCCAAGCCACTCGCGGACCATGCCGTGCTTCCACTTCCACGCCTCGTCGCCTAACCCGTAGGTGATCGACTTTTCTTGAAAGTTGCTCATGTTCGCCCCGCCGAAAAGCTGGAACATGTGCGGCCAGACGATGGCATCCTTGCGGACGGCGTTACGAAGCTGGGATGGCCAGAGAGCTTTTAACGGTTCGCATCCTCGGAGCGATTTCAGAAGACGGGTTTCCGCCCAAAGCTGCGCGTCCGAATCCGTCTGCGATGCGTAGAGGGTTGATCCAGGTGACTCGGAAACGATCCAGCAGGTGATGGCCTCGAAAAACGTGGACTTCCCAGCCCCGGTCGGAAACAGCATGACCATGTGCCGAGTAACGTAATCCGCAAAACATCCCATCGGCTTCCGAAGCCAGCGGGTTTGAGATGGATCGAACATGCCTGACCGCTCGGAGTTTTCGACCGGAACATGCAAAGCTGCCCAGTCTGCCGGGTGGAGGTCAGACGGTGGCGAAAGAGCGGTGCGGAACTCGTCACTCATGCTCGGGATATTCCGTCCAGAATTGGGATAGCGCGTCGGAAAGCTGGCCTTGGATGTGGCGGATTCGGTTTTTCACGATGGGCCGACTGCGCTCAAGGGGAAGGCCAAGGCATAGCTGCGGGATTTCGTTCTCCATGACGCGAAGAGCGGCGGCAACAGCGGCTCCGATTCGGATGTCACGCTGGCCAACCTCGTCCCGGCTGATCAATTGATTGAGTTCCTTGCGGACGGCAGCAGTGACCTTGAGTCCATCGAGCTGAGTCTTGAGGATCTTCGCATCGGTAATCGTAATGCCCTTTGCCTTTAGCCCTTGCTCGATTTCGTCCAAAGTCATCGTGCCGGTTCTGGCTTTTGAAGATGGCGCGGAATACTGCGAACGCTCGTCAGCCCTCGGGCGGATTCCAGCCTTGAACTTTCGGAGTCCTTTTACGTCGTGCGCGTCAATACCGGCCTTTTTGGCCTCGTTGATTTGACCCAAACTCATTCCAAGTTCTGCAGCAATCACGCGAACAGTTTTTTGTTTTCTTGCAGGCATTTGTAAGTGCTTGATTGTTACGGTATTATGAGAAAGAAAACGATAGTCATATCCCGCGCGACGCACCTCGATGGGCTTGCGTGTTAATTCGTAGGGTTCCCAATGGGGATATGGTATCCAACGACTTACGCATCGCACCCTGAACTTGGTTGTTTTCACGCCGTTTGTCTGGACGTTGCCCTATGTCTCCTGAGAAACTCGCATCAGTCGTCGCCACTCTTGCGATTCTTTCATTGATGCTAAGGCACTTACTTGAATTGTCTTGACGCATAATGCCGTGGTATTACAATCGAATATCACTATTAGAAACCGTCTCGCGTATTAAACCTTTAGCCTTAGCCTTTTGCACTGCCTCATACATAACGAGATTTGCAATAATCTTTTCTTTTACTGTAAGACTTTGAACTTGATGTTGTTGTTGTCGACGTTCAAAACCGCTTCGGACAGGTTCAGCATGATGTTCGATAAGGAATCGGCTTGTAACTGCCCGCATTTCCGACGCATTCACGAACGAATGGCGTTGTCGAACACGCTTTTCGTCTCTAGTTATTTCCGTCTTTCGGCGTGAATAGCTTCCTCGGGCAGCCATACTCTAACGAGTATTAGCTATAATCTGCTAATTCAACTGGAAAGTTTAACCTATTTCATTTCTTCCAGCCATTGCTTGATTTCTCTTTCTCCTTTTTCGGCGCAATCCCCTCTTGGAACCGCTGTAA
>Ga0209499_1000396_pt1 | contig 32560 bp, 27 predicted proteins | sample C_130208_EF_Meta_FD_187306 | JGI IMG/M metagenome (GOLD analysis project Ga0209499, IMG submission 187306) | Freshwater microbial communities from Lake Croche, Canada to study carbon cycling - C_130208_EF_MetaG (SPAdes) (version 2) | ecosystem: Environmental > Aquatic > Freshwater > Lake... | reverse complement strand
GAAAAAGAGGGGCGATTAGAGGATGACAAACATCGCGCTGAGGTAAATCTTGAGGTGCGCTCAACAATAACGAGAGAGTTTTTACTAGATTCAATTGTGAAGGCAGAATCTGTTGCCGTTAATGAATCTGAGTTAACTGAGTACTTAGTTAGAGCAGCAGCCCGATATGGCATGAGCCCTGATCAATTTATTAAAGAGGTATCAGATGCGGGCCAAGTAACCACCATGGTGGCTGAGGTTGCGCGGGCTAAAGCATTAGCTGGCGTGCTCGCTCGAGTACAAGTTGTTGATAAATCTGGGAAAAAAGTTGATTTAGAGGCGCTGGCACCAAAGCAAGTGCCAGCGGGTGAGCAGAAATAATCGCTTAAGGCGAACAACGGCTACGCCTAAACCGGGAAGCATTTTGGGCAAAAGATTGTTAAGGTCATGACAGTATTTATTAACAAATAACTGAGGAGATATCTGTGGAGCTAAGTAATACCCCACGTGCTGCAACTAGTGGTTCTGGTGGACTTGATGATCAGGTTTATCAACGCCTTCTAAAAGAGCGAATTATCTTCTTAGGTTCAGTTGTAGAAGATTCAATGGCAAATGCAATCTGCGCGCAGATGTTATTACTTGCCGCTGAGGATCCAGAGAAAGATATTTATCTTTACATTAACTCACCCGGTGGATCTATCTCAGCCGGAATGGCAATTTATGACACGATGCAATACATTAAAAATGATGTGGCCACTGTGGCAATGGGACTTGCAGCATCGATGGGTCAATTCTTATTATGCTCAGGAACAGCTGGAAAGCGTTACGCACTTCCACATGCTCGAATCATGATGCACCAACCATCTGGTGGAATCGGTGGAACCGCCTCTGATATTAAAATTCAAGCAGAGCAGATGAGCTTTACTAAGAAAAACATGGCAGATCTAATTGCTTTCCACACTGGACAGAAGGCAGAGACAATTACTGAAGATTCGGATCGTGATCGCTGGTTTAATGCCGAAGATGCTAAGAAGTATGGCTTTGTTGATCATGTTGTTAAATCAGCAGGTCAAGTATCAGGAAGTGGAGGCACATCTCGATGAAGAATGAATTAAATAAAATAAATGAGATTACCTCTCGTTATATTCTGCCGACAATTGAAGAGCGCACTAGTTATGGTTATAAGCGCCTTGATCCCTACACAAAGTTATTTGAAGAGCGGATTATCTTTTTAGGACAGGCAATTGATGACACAGTTGCAAATGATGTAATGGCTCAATTACTCACCTTAGAGTCAATGGATCCAGATCGTGACATCATGATGTATATCAACTCACCTGGTGGTTCATTTACAGCGTTGACTGCAATTTATGACACGATGCAATTTGTTCGCCCAGATGTAATGACTATCTGTTTAGGACAAGCTGCCTCTGCTGCTGCCGTTTTACTTGCAGGCGGTGCTGCTGGAAAAAGATATGCATTAGAGCATGCTCGTATTTTGATTCACCAACCATATTCAGAAGGTGGTGGACAAGGATCTGATATTGAGATTCAAGCAAAAGAGATTTTGCGAATGAGAACACTGCTTGAGGAGATGCTGGCTCGTCACTCAAAGAAGAGCCAAGCCGATATCGCTAAAGATATTGAACGCGACAAGATCCTCACCTCAGCTGAAGCGGTTGAGTATGGACTTATCGATCAAGTACTTGCCACCCGCAAAGCAAAGGCGAAGAGTTAATAATTTCGTCTATAAGCGAACAGATTTAAGGCTATTTTCTCCGCACTAACTGCACGCTGCGTTCTACTCTTATCTTCTTCCCAACCGAACAGGAGTAATTGCAGGTGAGTGCACGTATTGGTGAAAGTGGCGATCTACTTAAGTGTTCCTTCTGCGGCAAAACTCAAAAGCAGGTTAAGAAGTTAATTGCCGGTCCTGGTGTTTATATTTGTGATGAGTGTATTGATCTTTGTAATGAAATTATTATTGATGAACTTAATGAAACTAGCTCACTTGGCCTAGCTGAACTACCAAAGCCACAGGAGATCTTCGAATTTTTAGATCAGTATGTAATTGGTCAAGATCAAGCAAAGAAATCTTTATCAGTTGCAGTTTATAACCATTACAAGCGGGTGCAATCAGGAGATAGCAAGCGCGAAGATGCAATTGAATTATCAAAGAGTAATATTTTAATTTTAGGACCAACTGGTTGCGGAAAAACATTATTGGCTCAAACCTTAGCCAGAATGCTAAATGTGCCATTTGCAATTGCAGATGCCACCGCTCTTACTGAGGCAGGATACGTTGGCGAAGATGTTGAGAACATCCTGCTTAAACTTATTCAGGCGGCAGATTTTGATGTTAAAAAAGCTGAGACTGGAATTATCTACATTGATGAGATTGATAAGGTGGCAAGAAAAGCTGAGAATCCATCTATTACTAGAGATGTATCTGGTGAAGGTGTACAGCAGGCACTTCTTAAAATATTAGAAGGAACTACCGCGTCCGTCCCACCCCAAGGTGGACGTAAACATCCACATCAAGAGTTCTTACAAATTGATACTACAAATATTTTATTTATTGTTGGTGGAGCATTCGCCGGCCTTGAGAAGATAATTGAAAGCCGTAAGGGCAAAGCTGGAGTTGGCTTTAATGCCAAGCTTCAAACAATTGATGACATTGTTAAGACCGACATCTTTGGCGATGCCATGCCAGAGGATCTGCTTAAGTTTGGCATGATCCCTGAGTTCATTGGCCGTTTGCCAATCATGACAAGCGTTGAAAGCTTGGATCAAAAAGCGTTGATGCAGATTTTAACTGAGCCAAAGAATGCCTTAGTTAAGCAGTATCAAAAGCTATTTGATTTAGATGAGGTTGAACTTGAGTTCAGTCATGAAGCACTTGAGGTGGTGGCAGATCTTGCAATAAAGCGCGGAACTGGCGCTCGAGGACTTCGCGCAATTATGGAAGAGACGCTTTTATCTGTGATGTATGAAGTACCAAGCCGAAAAGATGTTGGCAAGGTAGTTATTACCCCAGCAGTTGTTAATAAAGAGGAAGCGCCAACTTATATTCCGCGCACAGCAGGTGGACCAAAGCGCACAGCAAAGGGTGAAAAGATTTCTGAGGAAAAAACCGCCTAAGATCAACCCTTATGAGTGGCGATAATAAGAAAGAGTTAGCAGCCACCTTTTCTCCTGCCGAAATTGAGGCACCTTTATATAAGAAGTGGCTAGATGCTGGCTATTTTAAAGCGGATGCTAAATCTAAGAAACCACCTTTCACGATAGTTATTCCCCCACCAAATGTGACTGGCTCACTACATATTGGTCACGCACTTGATCACACAATTCAAGATCTATTAACTCGAATGAAGCGGATGAAAGGGTTTGAAGCACTTTGGCTGCCAGGTATGGATCACGCTGGTATTGCTACCCAAAATGTGGTGGAAAAACAATTAGCAGCCGAAGGTAAATCTCGCCATGATTTAGGACGGGAAGCTTTTGTTGAAAAAGTTTGGCAGTGGAAGGCTGAATCCGGCGGCGCCATTTTAGATCAAATGAAGCGCTTGGGAGATTCAGTCGATTGGGATCGCGAAGCATTCACAATGGATGCAAATTTAAGCAAAGCAGTTTTAACTATCTTTAAAAAGCTTTATGAGAAAGAGTTAATTTATCGAGCTGAGCGAATTATTAACTGGTGCCCAAGATGTTTAACGGCGCTTTCAGATATTGAGGTTGAGCATAAAGATGATGCTGGTGAGTTTGTTTCAATTAAGTATGGTGATGATGATGTGAATATAACGATTGCAACCACAAGAGCTGAGACGATGTTAGGTGATGGCGCAGTTGCAGTTAACCCAAATGATGAGCGTTATAAGCACCTAGTGGGCAAGAAAGTACTGCTGCCATTAGTTGATCGAATGATCCCAATTATTGCCGATGAGTTAGTAGACCCTGATTTTGGAACTGGTGCGGTGAAAGTTACTGCTGCCCATGATCCAAATGACTTTGAAATGGGTATGCGCCACGGTGTTGAGCTAGTAATAATTATGAATGAACATGGCGTGATGGCTGGCACTGGCACAAAATTTGATGGCATGGATCGCTTTGATGCTCGCAAAGCTGTAGTTGATGAGCTTAGAAAATTAGGAAGAGTTGTGGCGGAAAAACGGCCATATGTTCACGCAGTTGGTCATTGCCAAAGATGTGACACCACAGTTGAACCACGTCTTTCTAAACAATGGTTTGTGAAGGTTGCACCCCTTGCCAAAGCAGCTGCTGATGCAGTTAGAGATGGCCGGGTAAAGATTGAACCAAGTGAGATGTCACCAAGATATTTTGAGTGGGTAGATAACATGCATGATTGGTGTATCTCGCGCCAACTTTGGTGGGGACATCGAATTCCAGTTTTTTATGGACCAAATGATGAAGTAGTTGTTTGTGGACCAGATGAAAAACCACCAGCTGGTTACACCCAAGATCCAGATGTATTAGATACCTGGTTCTCATCTGCACTTTGGCCATTTTCAACCTTAGGTTGGCCGGAGCAAAGTGATGATTTAAAGAAGTTTTATCCAACCTCAGTGTTGGTAACTGGTTATGACATCTTATTTTTCTGGGTAGCCAGAATGATGATGATGGGCCTATTTGCAATGGATGGTAAGCAACCATTTGATGTAATTGTTTTACACGGTTTAGTTCGAGATCAATTTGGTAAAAAGATGAGTAAAAGTCGGGGAAATACAATTGATCCAATTGAGTTTATGGATAAGTATGGCTCTGACGCGCTTCGGTTCACATTGGCACGGGGAGCAAATCCTGGAACTGATCAGGCTCTAGCTGAGGATTGGGTAGCAGGCTCTAGAAACTTTGCAACTAAATTATGGAATGCCACCAGATTTGCGATGATGAATGGTGCAACTACATCTGGTTCATTACCAAAACGAGCTGATTTAAATGCAATTGATAATTGGATATTAACTAGATTAGATCAAACTATTTCTGAAGCTAGTGAGTTATTTGAAAAGTATGAGTTTGCCAAGGCTTGTGAATTAATTTATCACTTTGCTTGGGATGATTTATGCGATTGGTATCTAGAGCTTTCTAAATCAACATTTGCTTCAGGTGGTGCTAATGCAGCGAAGAGCCAACGAGTACTCGGTGAAGTTTTAGATCAATTACTTAGATTGATGCATCCGGTCATGCCATTTATTACCGAAGAGCTTTGGTGCTCACTTACCGACGGTGAATCATTAATGATCTCTGACTGGCCAAAACCTGATGCTACTAATCAAGATTTACAATCTGTTAAATTGGTAGAACAAATGCGTGAAATTGTCACCGAGGTTAGAAGATTTAGAAATGATCAGGGAATTAAGACCACAGCAAAAATTGGCGCAAAGTTTTCTGGCTTAAAGGAGATTGGCTTGGCTGATTATGAGGCTTCACTTCGTCACATCCTTAAATGTGAGGTTGCTGATTCAAACTTCACCGCTAAAACCCAGGTTGGCAAAGTTGTAGTTGAGTTTGATTTAACTGGTGCAATTGATCTAGTAGCTGAGCGAACTCGTCTTACTAAAGATCTACAAGCTGCGCAAAAGGATCGCGATACCGCCAAAGTTAAATTAGATAACACTGGCTTTATGGCAAAAGCACCTGCCGATGTTGTAGTTGAGATTAAAGCCAGACTTTCCCAAACTACTGCTGACATTGAGCGGTTAACCGCTTTGCTTGAAAAACTACCAAAGTAAATGAGCAGCGCAGATAATCTTGCAAAGTTAGATGCAATTGAGGCCGCATTAAATAAGAGGTGGCCTGAGAATAAAATCGAGCCAACCTTAGACCGAATCCTGGCTTTAGTAGATGCACTCGGTTCACCACAACTTTCTTATCCAACAATTCATATTGCCGGCACAAATGGCAAGACCACAACCTCGCGAATGGTTGATCAATTGCTAGCCAATCTTGGCTATCGAGTAGGTCGCTATACCTCCCCTCATCTTGAGAGCTTCACCGAGCGGATAAGTATTAAAGGGGAGCCAATCTCAGCTGCCCAAATGATTGCAACATATGATGATGTTGCCCTTTATTTTGATCTAATCGATTCACGTCAACCACATCCGATCTCTTACTTTGAAGCATTAACTGCAATGGCCTTTGTTGCATTTGCTGAGTTCCCAGTTGATATTGCAGTAATTGAGGCTGGCTTAGGTGGTGAGTGGGATGCAACTAATGTTGTTTCTTCCCAAGTTTCAGTAATGACACCAATTGGTTTTGATCATATGGAGTACTTAGGAAATACTTTAACGGAGATTGCGCAAACAAAATCTGGGATTTTTAAACCAGAATCAAATGTCGTGCTGGCAGCACAAAGCAGTGAGGTAGCTAAGGTTTTAATGGCCAAGGTTGCAAAGGTTTCTGCAATTCCATTTAGAGAAGGTGTTGAATTCTCGGTTAAAAAAAGATCACTTGCAGTTGGTGGGCAATTAATTTCACTTAAAGGTATTTATGGTGATGTCGATGATATCTACCTACCCCTTTATGGTGATCACCAAGCAAATAATGCCTCTGTTGCTTTAGCTGCAGTTGAAGCATTTGCTGGTGTAAAAATTGATGAAGAGTTGGTTAAGGATGCTTTCAGCAAAGTTAAATCGCCGGGCCGGTGCGAAATAGTTTACAAAGATCCAACTGTAATTATTGATGCCGCCCACAATCCACATGGGGCGGCTGCAATCGCAAAGACAATCAGTAGTGAGTTTGATTTTGAGATGGTAATTGCTGTGGTTGCGGTTTTGACAGATAAAGATGTGGCTGGAATCTTGCAGGAGTTATCAAAATCGGTTGATTATTTAATTGCTACCCAAAATGAATCAAATCGTGCGATGGCAGCAGATGAGCTTGCAAAGATTGCAGCTTCTTACTTTAAACCCGAGCAGATTGAGGTAATCACAGATTTAAATAGTGCAATTACTTATGCACTAGAGAAGGCGACCCTTTCAAATCAGGTAAGTGATGGAGTCACCTCAGTACTCATAACAGGCTCAGTTATTACCGCAGGCTCTGCCCGATCAATTCTTCGCAGAATGGAAGGAAGTAAAAAATGAGAGTAATGGCCGCTGCAGTGCTAACAATGGAGTCGTTGTTGATGGGATTCGCGCTTTTGATTGCAAAAGATTCAGCTACATCTACTCAATTAATACTAGGTGGCGTACTGGCACTTTTATTTATATTAACTGCTGGGCTACTTAAGCGTGCAGGTGGGTATTTGCTGGGAAGTATTTTGCAACTTTGCTTAATTGGATATGGCCTAGTTGTCTCACAGATGTATTACATGGGCGGATTATTTTTGATTTTATGGATCAGTGCAATTGTTTTGGGGCGACGAGGCGAGGCGATAAAGGCCGCCCTTATCGCGCAACGGGATAGGAATGGGTCAAAATCGCCATAATTTTCTGACTTAAGCCAAAGATGCGTAGAATAAGGAAGTGAGTTCAGAGCAAACATTAATTTTGGTCAAACCAGACGGCGTTAAACGCGGTTTAGTTGGTGAAGTTATTGCTCGCATTGAACGTAAAGGTTACAAAGTTACTAATTTAAAAATGTTAACTGCGGACCGAACACTTCTTGCAAAGCATTATGCCGAGCATGAAGGTAAACCTTTTTACGAACCACTAATGGAGTTCATGGCATCAGGGCCAATCGTGGCAATGGTTGCACAAGGTGAACGCGTAATTGAAGGGTTTAGAAAAATGGCTGGTGCAACTGATCCAACAGTGGCAGAGGCTGGCACGATAAGAGGAGACTTAGCAAGAGATATGGGAACAAAGGTTGTGCAAAATATTGTGCATGGTTCAGATTCAGTTGAATCTGCCGAGCGTGAGATAAAGATTTTTTTCGGTAATTAAGTTTTAACCAAGTAGAGGCAAGAAGGAGAAGCACAGATGGCTAAAGGATCAAATCGTATGTCTTGGATTGGCCGTGATATGGCGGTAGATCTAGGAACAGCTAACACTTTGGTATATGTGCGAGGTCGTGGCATTGTGCTTAATGAACCATCTGTTGTGGCGGTAAACCAAGATACCGGCGCCATTCTGGCAGTTGGTCTTGAAGCAAAGCGAATGATTGGTAGAACTCCAGGAAACATTGTGGCAATTCGTCCACTTAAAGATGGTGTGATTGCAGATTTTGATACCACAGAGCGAATGCTTAAATACTTTATTCAAAAAGTTCACAAACGTCGTTACTTGGCAAAGCCAAGAATTGTCGTTTGCGTTCCATCAGGAATTACTGGTGTGGAACAACGTGCGGTTAAAGATGCCGGATATGCAGCCGGTGCTCGTAAGGTTTACATAATTGAAGAGCCAATGGCAGCAGCAATTGGTGCTGATCTGCCAATTCATGAACCAACCGGCAATATGGTGGTTGATATTGGTGGCGGAACAACTGAGGTTGCAGTAATTTCACTTGGCGGAATAGTTGCGGCGCTTTCAATTCGAGTTGGTGGCGATGAGCTTGATCAATCAATTATTAACTGGGTAAAGCGTGAGTATTCATTACTACTTGGTGAGCGAACTGCTGAAGAGATCAAGATGGCAATTGGTTCTGCTTTCCCACTTCCAGGTGAGCCAGATGCAGAGATTCGCGGTAGAGATTTAGCAACGGGTTTACCTAAAACAATCTTGGTTACCTCAGCTGATATTCGCAAAGCTCTTGAGGAACCGGTTGCCGCCATTGTTAACGCCGTAAAGAACACATTGGATAAGACACCTCCGGAACTTGCAAGTGATCTAATGGATCGCGGAATTGTATTAACTGGTGGCGGAGCTTTACTTCGTGGCCTTGATGAAAGATTGCGCCATGAAACTGGAATGCCAATTCATATCTCAGAGCGGCCGCTGCAAGCAGTTGCAGAAGGCTCTGGTAAATGTATTGAAGAGTTTGAAGCCTTGGAGAAGGTTTTAATCTCTGAACCTCGTCGTTAATTAATTTGTAAGGGAGTTTATTTGTGGCTAGGGGCGGCGGTAATCGTTCGCGACTCCTATTAGTCCTCTTGCTAGTTTCATCCTTATTTTTAATTACGCTAGATCTGCGCGGAGTTAATTTAGCCGGTAGCATTAGATCCGGTGTTGCAAATGTGTTCTCACCACTAGAAAATATTGCTGCCAAGATTTTTTCACCAATCGGTAATTTCACCTCTGGCTTGAAGGACTTTGGCCAATCTAAAAAGAAGATAGAACAGTTAACAAAAGAGGTTGATCTTCTTAAATCAGAACAGATTTTAGATCAAGATACAGTTGGGCAACTGAGTCAATTAAAAAATGTTTTAGATCTAGCCGGCCGTGGTGGATATCAAGTTGTCGCAGCTAGGGTTATAAATAGAGGATCTGCTGCCACTTTTAAGCAGACAATAACCATTGATGTTGGTAGCAATTCTGGAGTAGAAAAAAATATGACGGTAATCTCTGATAGTGGCTTAGTTGGAGTTGTTAAGTCAGTTACAAGTAATAGTGCAATTGTTTTACTAATGAGTGATCCAACTTTTAAGGTTGGAGTTCGCATTGCTGGCACTCAAAGTATTGGCGTTGTCTCTGGTCAAGGTGGAAATACCTATTTACTTCAATTACTAGATGCAACCGGTGAAATTAAAGAGGGTGATGTATTAGTTGCAAGAGGAAGCCAAGATGGAAAACCATTTGTTCCGGGTGTTCCGGTTGGCACAGTCACTACAGTTCAAAGTAATGCCTCATCAATTACTCAAAATGCAGATGTGGTTGGCATAAGTAATTTAGAGCGAATTGGTGTGGTTGCTGTTGTTACTACTTCACCTAAGAATGATCCAAGGGATTCCTTAGTTCCAAAGCCACGGCCAACTGCAACAATTTTTGTAACCCCAACACCAACACCTTCTCCAAGTAAGTAACAAAATGAGTGGACTAAGAGTCTTTTATACATCAGTATTTCTCTTCGTTATTTTCATCATTCAAGAGATAGTAATTGCTCGGATAAATTTCCCATTTAGTGGCTTTTCACTTTATTTAGCAGCATTAATGATTGTGTTATCCCTGGAAGATCGAACCGGCTCCTTAGTATTTGGCTTCATCGGTGGCATGATCATGGATCTATCGACATCAGCTGACACTCCATTTGGCCAGTGGGCTTTAGTTATGACATTTATTGGCTATCTGTTCTCTCTAAATCGCGAAACGATAGGTGACTTTACCCAAAGCCCGTTTACCTTTGTTCTCTTTGTTAGCGCTGCTGTATCACTATCTTTATCGGTGTTTTTATTTATTGGTTTAATGCTTGGGCAAAATAATGGCGGTATTTATCATAATGTCATCCTAATTTTTGTTAATTCGATTTGGAGCTTGATACTTACTCCGATTTTCTTACCACTGGTAATCAAAGTAAGAAAATTAACTCTTACCAATCGAGAGCGAATATGAGTATTCGTGCAAAAATCAATTTACTTATCTTTCAAACCTTAGTTTTCTCTCTTCTTTTTGCATTGTTTGGAAGATTACTTTATTTGCAAGTTTTAGAAACTGGAAAGTATAAAGATGCGGCAATTAGCATTCAAAGTAGAGATATTGTTACCCCTGCGGTTAGGGGTGCTATTACCGATATTAATGGCACGCCTATGGTGGTGGATTTGCCCGGACTTGTAGTTTCAATTGATCGAAGTAAATTAGATAAACAACCTGACAAAGGCACATCTGCTTTGGCAAAGACTGCTGCGTTATTTAATCTTGAGTACGCCGATATTTATCAGCGCACCAGATTATGCGGTGAGTTACCCAAAGATAATCGGGCTGGTTGCTGGAATGGAACTAGATATCAGCCAATTCCCTTAATTGGAAATGCTTCACAAGATTTAGCCCTTAAAGTTATGGAAAATAGTGATCTATACCCAGGGGTAGAGGTGCAATCTGTTCCGATTAGAAGCTATCCATCATTGGAAGGTGAAAATACTGCGCATGTTTTAGGTTATGTTGGATCTGTAACTGATGAGGATTTAAAGAATCCAGATATTAATTACTATCGAAATGAAGTAGTTGGTAAAACCGGATTAGAGGTTGTGTATAACCAATACCTACGAGGTGTTCCAGGAGTTCGAACAGTTTTAGTAAATCGTAAAGAGGTTGTGACAAAAGAGTCTAAGAATATAAAAGCGGTCGCTGGTAATAACTTAATTACAAATATTGATTCAAAATTACAAGCAGGAGTTGAGAAGGCACTTGAAGGTGCGGTAAAGCGAGCTCGTGCATCTGGCTACAAAGGTGACTCTGGCGCAGCATTGGTACTTGAAATTAAAACTGGCCGAGTTCTTGCTATGGCCTCATACCCAACCTATGACCCAGCAATTTGGCAAAAAGGTTTAACAGTTAAACAGGCTGAGGATTTATTTAGTGAAGCAAAAGGTGTACCAGCATTATCAAGACCACTGCAAGGCTTATTTGCCCCAGCATCTACCTTCAAATCTATTTCAGTAGTCGCAGCTGCAAAAGCCGGATATTCATTGGATGCTTCATATAACTGCCCGGCAACTGTTGAAATTGGTAATCGAACCTTTAGAAACTTTGACAGCGTGGCAGCTGGCAGGTTGCCACTTGATTTAGGAATTGCAATCTCTTGTGACTCACTTTGGTATCAGATTTCTTATGATGAATGGGTTAGAGATGGTGGTTTAAAACCGAAATCGAATGCAAATGATTACTTCTTCAATGCGGCAAAGGCGTTTGGAATTGGTAAATCAACTGGAATCGACCTACCAAGTGAGGCAAGTGGTCGACTTCCTAATCGAGAATGGAAGCAGAGTTGGTATGAACAAAATAAGGATTTTTATTGTAACTATAAACAGCGAGCTCAAAAGAAAGATCAAACTCCCTACCTAATTGAAATTGCGCGAGAGAATTGTATTGATGGAAATAAAGTAAGAGCTGGAGATGCCGTTAACTTTTCAATTGGTCAAGGCGATACCCTGGTAACACCACTGCGTCTGGCTGAAATTTATTCAGCTATTGCAAACAACGGAACTTATTACCGGCCTCAGATTGCCAGAGCAGTAGTTGATGTTGATGGCAAAGTTATTAAAGAGTTTAAGCCTGAAGTTTTAGACAATGTTCAGGCTGAGCAAAGTACTTGGGATTTTTTACATCGTGCGCTACGAATGGTTGCAACTCGTGGAACTGCAGCTGGTGTATTTTCAGGTTTTCCAGTTGCAATAAGTGGCAAGACTGGAACTGCGCAAGTTTTTGGTAAAAATCCAAATGGAAGTCCAAAGGATGACACCTCCTGGTTTGCATCCTATGCACCAACTGAGAATCCACAATATGCAGTTGTAATGATGGTAAGCCAGGGCGGATTTGGTGCCTCTGCCTCTGGCGTTGGTGTTAAAGATATCTATGCAACACTTTTTGGAGTAATTGGGAATAAGGTTGATCCAACCAAATCCATATTTCCTAATGGAGTTCCCACTACGATCGCGAAAGTGGATTTAAAGAAGGCGGCAAGTGAGGTTGATTTAACTGGAATTAAAGTTGGCGGGGTGAAGCTAAAGTGAGTCAAAGTGTTAGATATCGTAGATCTGGCCGCAATTATTTAAGTAACTTTGATAATCTTCTTAATTTTGCAGTCGGTGGATTACTAATAATTGGCACCTTACTTGTCTATGCCGGAACGAGAGAGTGGTTTAGATCTTATGGTTTAGATCCTGAGTATTACTTAAAACGTCATGTGCTAAACATTTTAATTGGCGCTCTTCTTGCCTACGGTACAACTTTGATTGATTATCGTCTGCTTAGGGCATATACGCCAATAATCTGGCTTGCAGCAGTAATTGGATTAGTAATTGTGTTAATTCCAGGACTTGGTTCAGAGATAAATGGCGCTCGGGCCTGGATTTCACTTCCTGGTGGCTTTCAACTACAACCAGCTGAATTAGCAAAAATTGCAATTATTGTTGGCATTGCGATGATTATGGCTGATCGCGAAAATGTTCATGATGATCCAAGTGATCTAGATGTATTTAAAGCTTTAGCGGTAGCGGCAGTTCCAGTTTTGTTAATTGTTGCCCAACCCGATCTTGGTACCGTCCTGATTATTTCAGCAGCAATTTTGGCGATGATAAGTGCATCTGGTGCGCCATCTAGATGGGTTATTGGCTTACTCATACTTGCAGTTATTGGCGTTTTTGCAGCGGTTCAAACGGGCGCTGTTAGTCAGTATCAGATTGCAAGGCTTCAATCATTTGTTGATCCAAGCGCTGATCCGCAAGCCACGGGCTATCAACTTCGCCAATCTAGAATCACAATTGGTTCCGGTGGCATATTCGGTAAAGGTTTATTTAATGGACCACAAACCAATGGGCGATTTGTACCAGAGCAACAGACAGACTTTATTTTCACAGTAGCCGGTGAGGAGTTAGGATTTATTGGCTGTTCAGTAATTTTAGCCCTCTACCTATTATTATTTTTAAGAGCATTTGCGATCTGCCGGCGAAGTAGTGATCTATTTGGCCGCTTAGTTTGCATTGGCGTTATTGCCTGGTTTATTTTCCAAACATTTGAAAATATTGGTATGGCTATGGGGTTAATGCCAATGACTGGTGTGCCATTACCATTTTTGTCATATGGTGGATCATCGATGTTCGCTAATTTAATTGGTGTGGGCCTACTTCAAAATGTTCATGCTCGGGGTCGATAAACACGCTTAAAATAAGGCAAGTTGGCGGTTTAACTACTATCTGCGATACTTATCTCACGCAATCAGCGCGAGGATAAAAATCCAACGCCGCGATTACGTCGATATTTTTAGCAAGTTAATTAACCAGATTAATGAAAAAAAGTATTGAAAGAGATACTGCAAAACTGCAGTAATTAGATTTTGAAAAGGATTTGATTTATATGGCCGATGAGCCTAAAGCACCACGTAAGCGCGCTGCCAAAAAAGCGGTAGCAAGCGAAGATAAAAAAACCAGTAAGAAGGCAGGATCAATTCCTGTTCCACTATTCCAAGCAGCCCCAACAACTAAAACAGTTAAAGCTGTTAAAGCACCAAAGAGTGCACCAGTTGAGGCCAGTGGCGAAGTTAAAACTAGTGAAGGTGAGAGCGAAGAGTTTCGCCGTCGCCGTCGCCGCGGTGGCAGAGGCCGTCGCCGTAATGGCAAAGAGGAAGCTGAAGTTGATGAAGAGAATTCAGAGCAAACCAGCGATGAAAGTGAATCAAGTGATGGTGCAACTCATAAACGCCGTCGCCGTCGCCGTGCTCGTGGTGAAGGTGTAACACCAGGGGAGACTATTGAAGAGGATGGTGTTTTAACTGTAGTTAAGGTTCGCCAGGCACGAGTACGAGAGCCACGAAGTGAGAGTAAGAGTTTTAATCGTCCACCTCGCAATCGCTTTGATCGAAATGATCGTGGCGATCGAAGAGAGCGCCGAGATTTCACTCGCAAACGCGGAACCGTAATTACTGAATCAGAGTTTTTAGCTCGTCGAGAAGCAGTTGATCGAAGTATGTTGGTTCGCCAGATTGCAGATCGAACTCAGATTGCAATTATTGAAGATGAGGTAATGGTTGAGCACTATGTAAATAGAAATAGCAATATTTCCTATGTTGGAAACGTCTATTTAGGTAAGGTTCAAAACGTTTTACCATCTATGGAGGCAGCCTTCGTAGATATTGGTAAGGGACGTAACGCAGTTTTATACGCTGGTGAGGTTAACTGGGATGCTCATGGTTTATCAGATACCACTCCTCGTAAAATTGAGCATGTGTTAAAGAGTGGTCAATCGGTATTAGTTCAAGTAACTAAGGATCCAATTGGTCAAAAGGGTGCCAGATTAACTAGTCAGATCTCTCTTCCTGGTCGCTACCTTGTATATGTTCCAGGTGGTGGCATGAGTGGAATTTCTCGAAGATTGCCAGATAATGAACGTAATCGTTTGAAATCAATCTTAAAGAATTTAATTCCAGAACAAGCTGGCGTAATTATTCGAACCGCTGCTGAAGGTGCACCAGAAACAGAGTTAGAACGTGATGTATCTCGTCTTAAAGCGCAATGGGAAGATATTGAAAAGAAGGCAAATGACTCAAGTACCTCTGCACCAACTTTGTTATATGGTGAGCCAGATTTAACTGTTCGAGTAATTCGCGATATTTTCAACGAAGATTTCAATAAGATGTTAGTTCAAGGAAATCAAGCTTGGGATGATATTCAAAACTACATCGGACATATTGCACCAGAGCTAGCAAGCAAGATTGAAAAGTGGACCGGCAGCCGTGACCTATTTGCCGAAAACCGAGTAGAGGAGCAGTTAGCAAAGGCATTTGATCGCAAGGTTTATCTACCATCTGGTGGATCCCTTGTTATTGATCGCACTGAGGCGATGATTGTGATCGATGTTAACACCGGTAAATTTATTGGTAAGGGTGGAAACCTAGAAGAGACTGTTACTAAGAACAACTTAGAGGCAGCTGAAGAGATTGCGCGCCAACTTCGCTTGCGCGATATGGGTGGAATTATTGTGATCGACTTTATCGATATGACCTTAGAGGCAAACCGTGAGTTGGTTCTGCGCAGATTAGTTGAGTGTTTAGGTCGAGATCGCACTAAGCATCAGGTTGCAGAGGTTACCTCTCTTGGTCTTGTGCAAATGACTCGTAAGCGAGTTGGCCAGGGATTAATCGAGGCTTTCTCAACTACCTGTGAGAGTTGTGGTGGCCGCGGAATTCATATCCATAGTGAGCCAGTAAATAAGGTTGCACTTGAAAAAGATATGGAACAGCGTTACTCAAAGACAAGTAAGGCTGCAAATGATGATGCAGATGATGAAGATAGTGATGATGCAGATATTGAAGAGACATCTAACTCATTAGACAAATCATCAGATGATGAAGTTATTGAAGAGGCACCAGCTGCAACCACCGGACGTCGAAAAGGACGCCGAGCGGTGAGTACTGGGGTAATTTCAACCAATTAATCGCTCGCATTTGACCCAGATCCGATCAATCTCTACCCTTATCCACCTAGCCAGATCCAGATTAAAAATCTTAAAGTGATTACGGCTAATAACTAGAAGGAGCACACGTTGTACGCGATTGTTAAAGCAGGCGGACGTCAAGAGAAGGTTTCAGTTGGTGAAACTCTTGTAGTTGATCGTCTTGATGCAGCCGTAGGTGCATCGGTAACTTTTCCAGCTGTGCTATTAGTTGATGGCGCAGATGTAACTGCTGATCCAAAAGCACTTGCCGCCGTCAAGGTAACTGGTGAGGTCCTGGCTGAACAAAAGGGTCCAAAGATTGCAATCCTTCGTTACAAGAGTAAAACCGGATATCGTCGTCGCCAGGGATTTCGCTCTAAATTAACCAGAGTTAAAATAACCGGAATTAATAAGTAACTACTAACTAAGGCAGGTGAAAGCAGATGGCAAGTAAAAAGGGTGTCTCCTCCACACGTAATGGTCGCGACTCAAATGCTCAATACCTTGGCATCAAGCGCTTTGCAGGTCAGGTAGTAAAGGGCGGAGAAATTTTGGTTCGTCAACGTGGCACCTACTTCCACCCAGGAAAGAATGTTGGTATTGGAAAAGATGACACATTATTTGCACTAGAAGGTGGCAGTGTTGAATTCGGTCGCGCTCGCGGTCGTCGAGTAGTAAACATCGTTCCGGTTTCTTAATCCCAGCGGAAATTTAATTATGGGTCCGCTAACTGCGGGCCCATTTTTATTTGATTTAAGTAAGAGGCGAAAGGAGTTAACATGGCAACCTTTGTTGATCGTGTAACTCTGCATGCTGATGCTGGCAAAGGTGGAGATGGTTGCGTTTCTGTGCACCGTGAAAAATTTAAGCCATTAGGTGGACCAGATGGCGGCAATGGTGGCCGAGGTGGCGACATTGTTTTAGTTGTAGATCCAGATGCAACTACCCTTTTAGATTTTCACCACTCACCACATCGCAAATCAACTGATGGCAAAAAAGGTGCTGGTGATTTCAATAACGGCGCAGAAGGTAAAGATTTAATTCTTTCTGTTCCAAATGGCACAGTTGTTAAAGATGTCAGTGGTGCTGTGATTGCAGATTTAGTTGGCTTTGGTACCAGATTTATGGCAGCTCAAGGCGGTAAAGGTGGTCTTGGTAATGCCGGGCTTGCTAACTCAAAGCGCAGAGCCCCCGGCTTTGCGCTCTTAGGTGAACCAGGTGAGATCCGTACATTATTTTTAGAGTTAAAGAGCGTTGCAGATATTGGTTTAGTTGGTTATCCAAGTGCAGGTAAATCATCATTAATTGCAGCGATGTCTGCTGCTCGGCCAAAGATTGCTGATTATCCATTTACAACTTTGGTTCCTAATCTTGGTGTAGTTCAAGCAGGAGAAACACGTTTTACTGCAGCTGATGTACCAGGTTTAATTCCAGGAGCAAGCCAAGGAAAAGGATTAGGACATGAGTTTTTACGCCATGTTGAAAGATGCGCAGCCCTAGTACATGTTTTAGATTGCGCAACCCTTGAGACTGATCGTGATCCAGTAAAAGATTTTGATGTAATTGAAGAGGAATTGAAGGAGTATGGCGGATTAGCTGATCGACCAAGAATTATTGCGCTAAATAAGATTGATTTACCTGATGGAAAAGCGATGGCAGATATGGTGCAAAAAACTTTAGAAGCTCGTGGTTTTCCAGTATTCCAAGTATCTGCTGCAAGCCGTGAAGGCATGCAAGAGTTAATTTATGCAATGGCACAAGTTATTCAAAAGGTGCGCAAAGCCCAAAAAGAGGAGCAGGTTGCAAGAATTGTGCTGCGACCAATTGCCGTAGATGATGCTGGTTTTATTGTGATTGCAAATGAGGATGGAACATTTAATGTAATTGGTGATAAGCCAGAGCGTTGGGTTAAGCAGACAGATTTTGCAAATGCCGAAGCAATTGGTTATTTAGCAGACCGACTTGCATCTTATGGCGTTGAAAAGGAGTTATTTAAGAAGGGCGCTAAAGCAGGAGATGAAGTAAGAATTGGTTCCGGAGATGAAGCGGTTATTTTTGATTGGGAGCCAAGCATTGAAGCTGGCGCAGAGTTACTAGCTGGAGGTCCAAGAGGAGAAGATCTTCGTCTTTCTACTCCTTGGCGCATGGATCTATTAGAAGATGACATTGATCAATTAAATGATGATGAGATTGAAATGCAATGGGAGTACAACGTAGCTAATCCAAGAACGCCTCGCGTGGATGAAGATGTCCGTTAATTTAAGTACTACAAAAAGAATAGTAATTAAGGTTGGTTCATCCACACTTACTGGAAAAGCTGGCGCTAATTTAGATCCAGCTGCAATTGATCAACTAGTTGATGTTGTTGGAAAGTTAAAAAATGAAGGTAAAGAGGTAATTGTTGTCTCATCCGGTGCAATTGCTGCAGGGCTTGCACCTCTTGGCTTAACCCATCGACCATCTGATTTAACCTCACAACAAGCAGCAGCCTCTGTTGGGCAAGGTTTATTGATGGCTAGATACACCCAATCTTTTAATCGTTTTAAGATAACTACTTCACAGGTGCTAATTACTTTAGATGATATTACAAAGGCAAATCATGTTGAAAATATCAAAGGGGTACTTAACTCATTACTAAAGCTTGGGGTAGTACCAATTATTAATGAGAATGACACCGTTGGAACAGAGGAAATTAAGTTTGGTGATAATGATGGTTTAGCAGCTCTAGTTACTAAACTAATTAGTGCAGACTTACTAGTCTTAATAACTGATATTGATGGTTTATATGATGCAAATCCATCTGAGCTAGGAGCAAAACCAATTAACCTGATAAGTGATATTTCAAAGATTAATTCTGCAACTATTGGCGGCGCAGGCTCTGCTGGTGTTGGCAGTGGTGGAATGGTGACAAAAATTGAAGCGGCAAAGGTAGTTACTGAAGCTGGAATTGGTATGTTACTAACTAAATTAACTGACTTACCAGCAGCACTAACTGGTGTGAGTGTTGGAACTTACTTCTTACCTAATTCTTAAGGTTTGAGATTTCAAATAAAGCTTTAGTTGTATCACTTTCATGATCAGAGTTAGTTGGGTTGTCACTTAACTTAACAATCACAGTTCTAGTCGCTGGGTTTATAAATACAAATTGACCATGTAATCCAAGCATCAAACTTGTATTTGGATATGGATGCCAAACTTGGGCACCATATCCCCAATTTCTATCTAATGTTGTTACTGGTGTACTCATTCGAGTTAGCCAAGCTTTATCAATAACTTTGTTTGGACCGGCGTATCCGCCATTTAAAAACAACATACCAACCCGTGCGTAATCAATTGCAGATGCATTAAAGCAACAGAATGTTTTCTCAGTTCCACCAATTCGATCCACATTCCAGGTAGCTGGATACTTAGCGCCAACTACTTGCCAAACATTTTGGCTAAAGTAATCTGCAACCTTTTTGCCAGTTACTTTTTTAATAATCATTCCCAGCATTTGGGTATCAACACTCATGTACTCAGATTTTGAACCTGGTTCAAAAGACATTTTGCGGTTATTTTTTAGAAACCAATTAACATCAGTTGAGGCATACATCTGTGCAATTGCTACACCCCAACCAGATGGACCTGAAGGGTAGTTATCACTAACGCCAACACCTGCCTGCATATCAAGTAATTGCTTGATCGTTACTAAATCAAAACTTGTGCCAGCTTTTAAGTCAGGGAAGTAGGTAACAAACTTGTCGCTCTCTTTAATCTTTCCTTGTGCAACTAATTGACCAATCATGATGCTGGTCATTGTTTTTGCTACAGAGTAAGAAGGTAATTGAGTACTTTGAGTTACACCCTCTTTATACCATTCATAGGTCATTACGCCATTACGGAAAACTAGAAAAGCATTTGAATCGGTTTGTTTTAAAAACTCATTAAATGCAAGTGAGGTTCCCTTATACATAATCTCAGCTGGCATTTTTTCAGAAGCAACTGGAATAGCAATTGGTTTACTTGCTGGATCAATTACATGCCAAGGTAATAAGGTCGGAGTCTTTGAAGCTGGGGCAAGACCTAACTTAATTGTTGCGATTGGATCGGGGTAGTGAACTACCTTTAAGAAGACAAAGAGTGCTACATATAAAACCGCTAGCGAAATAACTGTATTTCGAAGGATTCTAAATAAACGCTTCATCCCCATAGCCTAATTGACCGTAGGCTTAGGGGATGAGCGCCACCACGATAATCTCCGATATTGCAAAGCGTGCACGCCTTGCTGCGCGCACATTATCTTCATCAACTGGGGCAGAGCGCAATCAATTACTTCTAAATATTGCAGATGAGTTAGAGAAGAATTTAGATTTAATTTTAAAAGCAAATCAATTAGATATGGATGCGGCAAAAAATACGGGCATCTCATCAGCTTTGCAAGATCGCCTACTTCTTACCGATAAGAGAATAAAAGAGATGGCGACTGCAACTAGAGATATTGCAAAGTTAGCTGACCCACTTGGAAAAGTATTAGTAGAGCGAAATCTAGAGAATGGTTTAAACCTTAAACAAAAGTCGGTGCCATTTGGTGTAGTGGGAATGGTTTATGAAGCAAGGCCAAATGTAACTGTTGATGCAGCGGTGATCTTAATTAAATCTGGAAATGCTGCCCTCCTTCGCGGCTCCTCCACTGCAACCCATAGCAATAAAGTATTAATTGAGGTCATGAAAAAAGCATTTATTAATACCAAAATATCTGGTGAAGTATTGCAACTTATTCCTGCAGATGATCGCGCTACTGCAACCGCCTTACTGACTGCTCGGGGCTTAGTTGATTTAGTAATTCCACGAGGAAGTGCGCAACTAATACGCTCAGTAGTAGATGAGGCAACGGTGCCAACAATTGAGACCGGCGCAGGTGTTTGCCATGTCTATGTTGATAAATCTGCCAACCTTGATAAAGCGATTGCAATTTTAATTAACTCAAAGTGTGATCGCCCAAGTGTTTGTAATGCTGCGGAAACATTACTTATTCACCAAGATATTGCAGAGACATTCCTGCCCCTTGCTTTAAATGCTTTAACTACAGCAGGTGTGGTTATTAACGCAGATAGTAAGAGCAAAGTTATTGCAGATAAGGTAAAAATAAAAGTGAATTTAGCAAGTGAGCAATCTTGGTCCACTGAGTATGGCAGTCTTGAAATAAATGTGGCCCAGGTTAGTGATGTAATGGGAGCGATTGATCACATTGCTAAGTATGGAACAAACCACACCGAAGCTATAGTGGCTGAAGATAAAGAGGCAATCTCAATTTTTACTTCATTAAATGATTGCGCAGCGATAATGGTTAATGCTTCAACAAGATTTACCGATGGTGGTCAGATGGGATTTGGTGCTGAGATTGGAATCTCAAATCAAAAATTACACGCCCGTGGCCCAATGGGACTTGAACAGATGACTACAACAACTTGGATTGTTAGCGGAAACGGGCAAATTCGCCAGTGAATTAACACCAGTTATACTCACCAATTATGGCCGCAATCTCCCGCGATGAAGTCGCAAATTTAGCTCGCTTAGCTCGCATCACAATGAGTGATGTTGAGTTAGATCATCTTGCCGGTGAGATGGATGTAATTCTTGGCGCAGTTGCAAGAGTGCAAGAGGTAGCAGGATCTGATGTATTACCAACTTCTCATCCACTTGCAGTAAATAATGTAACTCGTGAGGATTTAGTTTTACCAAGTCTTACACCAACTGAAGCACTCTCTGGAGCACCAGCATCTGATGAGGGAAGATTTAAAGTTCCACAAATTTTAGGTGAAGAGTAATGAGCGTTAGAAATAACGCCTCTATTATGGCGGCTGCTCTTAATAAAAAAGAGATCAGCGCAGTTGAGTTAGCAAATCAACATTATGACCAAATCGCCGCTGTTGATAAAGATGTTCACGCTTTTTTATATTTAGATAAAGAGGGTGCGTTAGCTCAAGCCAAAGAGGTTGATAAGAAACGTGCAGCTGGTGAAAAATTATCACCACTTGCTGGCGTTCCACTTGCACTTAAAGATGTAATGACTCAAAAAGGTGTACCAACTACCTGCGGATCTAAGATCCTTGAAGGCTGGAAGCCACCATATGACTCAACTGTTGTTAGTAAATTAAAAGATGCTGGCGTAATTATTTTAGGTAAGACAAATATGGATGAGTTTGCAATGGGTTCATCAACTGAAAACTCAGCTTATGGACCAACTCATAATCCATGGGATCTAACTAGAATTCCTGGCGGTTCAGGTGGCGGTTCCTCTGCCTCCCTTGCCGCCTTTGAAGCACCACTTGCAATTGGAACTGATACAGGTGGATCTATTCGTCAACCCGCTGCAGTTACTGGAACTGTTGGAGTTAAGCCAACCTACGGCGGCGTTTCCCGTTACGGCTTAGTTGCATTCTCTTCATCCTTAGATCAAGCAGGTCCATGTGCTCGAACTGTTTTAGATACTGCACTGCTGCACCAAGTAATTGCTGGCTTTGATCCGAAGGATTCGACCAGTATTAATCAAGCAGTTCCAGATGTAGTAGCAGCTGCTAAAAAATTAGATATAAAAGGAATGAAGATTGGTGTTGTTAAGCAATTAGCAGGGGATGGATACCAAAAAGGTGTTGAAAATAAGTTTAATGAAGCGGTTGCAGAGCTTGTTAAGTTAGGTGCTGAGATAGTTGAAGTTTCCTGCCCAAACTTTGAATACGCGTTAGCTGCCTATTATCTAATTGCGCCAAGTGAGTGCTCATCTAACTTAGCAAGATTTGATTCAATGCGCTTTGGATTAAGAGTTGCCGATAATGGCACAAAGGGTGCGGAAGAGGTAATGAATCTAACTAGACAAGCAGGTTTTGGCCGTGAGGTTAAGCGAAGAATTATTCTTGGTACCTACGCACTTTCTTCAGGTTATTACGATGCTTATTATGGTTCAGCACAAAAGGTAAGAACATTAATCAAGCAGGATTTTGATGCCGCCTTTACAAAGTGTGATGTTTTAGTTTCACCAACTGCGCCAACTACCGCATTTAAAATTGGTGAAAAAAGCAATGATCCACTTGCTATGTATTTAAATGATATTGCCACAATTCCAGTAAACATGGCTGGTATTGGTGGAATGAGTCTGCCTTGTGGCCTTGCTGAAGAAGATAATCTGCCAGTTGGTTTTCAAATCATGTCACCGGCAATGAAAGATGATCGAATGTATTTAGTTGGCGGCGCTCTTGAAGCAGCACTACTTTCTAAGTGGGGTAAGCCAATATTAGATTTCGCACCAAAGCTGGCAGGTTCAAAGTGAGTTTAAATTACGATCAAGCGATTGAAAAATATGAGCCAACATTAGGACTTGAGGTCCATGTTGAGTTAAATACAAAATCAAAGATGTTTTGTGGTTGTGCAACTGAGTTTGGCGCGCAACCAAATACGCAAACCTGTCCAGTATGCCTAGGGCTTCCTGGTGCACTCCCTGTTGTTAATAAGAAAGCGATTGAAAGCTCAATCCTGATTGGATTGGCACTTAACTGTTCAATTGCGCCATTTTCACGCTTTGCTAGAAAAAATTACTTTTATCCAGATATGCCAAAAAATTTTCAAACCTCACAATATGACGAACCGATCTGTGTTAATGGCTTTCTTGATGTTGAGGTTGAAACCGATGAAGGCATGAAAACATTTAGAATTGAAATTGAACGAGTTCACATGGAGGAGGACACTGGTAAATCACTGCATGTTGGTGGATCAACTGGTCGAATTCATGGCGCGGAGTACTCACTTTTAGATTACAACCGAGCTGGAATTCCATTGGTTGAAATTGTTACCAAAATAGTTCCGGGAACTGGCAAATACGCACCCCTAGTTGCCCGTGGTTATGTTGCAGCATTGCGAGATATTTTGCGTGGCTTAAAAGTCTCTGATGTAAAGATGGAGCAAGGCTCACTTAGATGTGATGTGAATTTATCTCTTTCAAAAACAGGTAGTGGAAAATTAGGAACTAGAAGTGAGACAAAAAATGTAAACTCACTTCGCTCGGTAGAACGCGCAGTAACTGGTGAAGTAATTCGTCAAGCAAATAGATTAGAAAGTGGCGAGCGAATTGTGCAGGAGACACGTCACTTTTTAGAGGAGAGTGGTGAGACCCGTCCGGGTAGATCAAAGGAGCAGGCCGAGGATTATCGATACTTCCCAGAGCCAGATTTAGTTCCAGTTGTACCTGATGCAAAATGGATTGAAGAATTACGAAAGAGTTTGCCAGAAAAACCAGCAGATCGCAGGGCTAGATTACAAACTGCTTGGGGTGTGCCAGATAAAGAGATGGCAGCAATGGTTAACGCAGAGTTACTTGATACGGTGGAAGAGACAGTTTTGTTAGGGGCTGACCCAACTAAGGCTCGCAGTTGGTGGTTAGGTGAAATATCTAGAATTGCTAATGATCGAAATGTATTACCTACTGAATTAATTTTAGTTAAAGATGTTGCCCAGGTAATCTCATTAATTGCAAGTGGTGAGTTAACCGATAAGTTAGCTCGCCAAGTAGTAGAAGGAGTTATCGCTGGTGAAGGTAATCCAGCAGATGTAATTAATAAGCGTGGTCTAAAGGTTGTCTCAGATGATTCTGCTTTGATGAAAGCAATCGAGGATGCAATCGCTGCTCAACCAGAGACAGCTGAGCGAGTTCGAAGTGGAAATATTCCAGCAGCAGGTGCCTTAATTGGTGCGGTTATGAAAGCAACTGGTGGACAGGCTGATGCGGCAAAGGTGCGGGAATTGTTATTAAAACACTTAGGTCAATAAAATAAGATTATGAGCGAAAAAAATCCGCCAAACAAGATGAAGCCAAGATCTGGCTTAGTAACTGATGGTATGGAGCGCGCTCCTGCTCGCGGAATGCTTCGCGCAGTTGGTATGAAAGATGAAGATTTTGCTAAACCACAGATTGGTATCGCTTCATCTTGGAATGAAATTACGCCATGTAATTTATCTCTTGATCGCTTAGCTAAAGCATCTAAAAAAGGTGTTAAAGATGCTGGTGGTTTTCCAATGCAATTTGGCACTATCTCTGTCTCTGATGGAATTTCCATGGGACATGAAGGAATGCACTTCTCATTAGTTTCCCGTGAAGTAATTGCTGACTCAGTTGAAACTGTGATGCAAGCAGAGCGGTTAGATGGCATGGTCACCTTCGCTGGTTGCGATAAATCACTTCCGGGCATGATGATGGCAGCAGCTCGAATGGATGTTGCAAGTGTTTTTGTTTACGCAGGTTCTACTATGCCTGGAAAAGTTGATGGTAGAGATGTAACAATCATTGATGCTTTTGAAGCAGTCGGTGCATGTGCCCGAGGATTAATTTCTCAAGAAGAGGTCGATAAGATTGAACGAGCAATCTGTCCAGGTGAAGGTGCTTGTGGCGGTATGTACACCGCAAACACAATGGCAGCAGTAGGTGAAGCAATTGGTTTATCACTTCCAGGCTCTGCCTCTCCACCATCGATTGATCGTCGACGTGATGATTACGCGGTTAAATCTGGAGCTGCTGTGGTTGAGTTAATTAGAAAAGGTATTACTACTCGTCAGATTTTGACTAAGAAAGCCTTTGAAAATGCAATTACAGTTGTAATGGCGCTTGGTGGATCAACAAATGCTGTTCTTCACCTACTGGCAATAGCTCATGAGGCAGAGGTTGATTTAACCTTAGAGGATTTCCATCGCGTTGGATCTAAGGTGCCATTACTTGGTGATCTAAAACCTTTTGGAAAATATGTAATGACTGATGTGGACAGGGTGGGTGGAATTCCAGTAATTCTTCGCGCACTACTTGATGCTGGTTTATTACACGGTGATTGTTTAACTGTTACTGGAAAAACTATGGCTGAAAATCTAAAGGATGTTTCACCCCCTGATCCAGATGGTGAAATTCTAAAAGCTGTAAATAATCCAATGTCGCTTGGTGGCGGAATCACAATCCTAGGTGGCTCACTTGTTCCAGATGGTGCAGTTTGTAAAACAGCTGGAGTTGGCGTTGATGTATTTGAAGGACCAGCGAGAGTTTTCGAACGTGAACAATCTGCGATGGATGCGTTAGAGAATGGCTCAATTGTTGCTGGTGATGTTGTCGTAATCAGATATGAAGGGCCAAAGGGTGGTCCTGGTATGCGTGAGATGTTAATGATTACTGGCGCGATTAAAGGTGCCGGACTTGGTAAGTCTGTATTACTACTAACCGATGGCAGATTCTCTGGCGGCACTACTGGTCTTTGTGTTGGACATGTTGCCCCTGAAGCAGTAGATGGTGGCCCGATTGCTTTTGTTAATAATGGTGATCGCGTAAGAATTGATATTAAGAATAGAACTTTAGATTTATTGGTGGATGAAAAAGAGATGACAGAGCGAAAGAAGAATTTCAAACCCATTCCACACAAGTATCGCCGTGGGGTATTAGCTAAGTATTCAAAGTTAGTAGGCAGTGCGGCAAAGGGTGCGGTCTGCGATTAATTGCAGTTTTGTTATAAGCACGCTCAAATATTGAGACTGATATCTCACGGGTTGACTAGACCTAACTACACCTGAGAAACTACATCTATGAAGAACACATCGCTAATCTCACAAACTGTGATCACATCTGTGGTCGTGGTGATTATCGAGCGTGCGCGCTAACTAGAAAAAGTTAGTTCGCACCCCTCAGATAAAACTGGGGGGTTTTGTTTTAGGTAAGTGTCTAGCAAAGAAAGGAAGCGATGAGCAAGATCAATGGTGCGCAAAGTTTAGTTAACGCACTTGAGGCTGCCGGTGTTGATGTCATGTTTGGCATCCCAGGTGGCGCCATTCTTCCTGCTTACGATCCAATTTTTGATTCCAAGATTCGCCACATATTAGTAAGACATGAACAAGGTGCAGGCCATGCTGCAACTGGTTATGCCCAGGCAACTGGTCGAGTTGGCGTTTGTATTGCAACCTCTGGCCCTGGTGCTACAAATTTAGTAACACCACTAGCTGATGCTCAGATGGACTCTGTTCCAATTGTGGCAATTACTGGTCAGGTTCCATCCGCGGCAATTGGTACTGATGCTTTCCAAGAGGCAGATATTCGCGGCGTTACCATGCCAGTTACAAAACATAATTATTTAATTACCGATCCAGCAGATATTCCGCGGGCAATTGCTGAGGCCTTTCATATTGCAAGTACTGGCCGGCCTGGCGCTGTGCTAGTTGATATTGCAAAGGATGCGTTGCAAAAAGAGACCACATTTAACTATCCAAAAAATGTAACACTTGCCGGTTATAACCCAGTAGTAGAGCCGAAGAGTGAGGCGATTAGAGATGCTGCTGCTTTAATTACTCAATCAAAGAAACCTGTTTTATATGTTGGTGGCGGAATTATTAAGGCAAATGCTGCTAAAGAGTTAATGCAACTTGCTGAGATAACTGGCGCTCCAGTTGTTACAACTTTAATGGCCCGAGGGGCATTCCCTGATTCACACCCACAACACCTTGGTATGCCTGGCATGCATGGCACAGTTGCAGCTGTTACCGCCCTACAAAAGGCGGATCTACTAATTACTTTAGGTGCCAGGTTTGATGACCGAGTAACTGGAAAACTTTCAAGCTTTGCACCAAATGCCAAGATTATTCACGCCGATATTGATCCAGCTGAGATTGGTAAGAATCGCCATGCTGATGTGGCAATAATTGGTGATTTAAAAAATATCTTGCGTGCATTAAATCCTGCAGCCAAAACCGCACTTGCTAAATCACAACCTGATCTAACTCCATGGCTTAATGAGGTTTACGGCTGGCGAAGTAAGTTTCCATTAGGTTATGACAAACCATCTGATGGCTCTGTTTCACCACAGTATGTAATTGAAAGAATTGGCAAGATCTCAGGCCCAGACACAATTTTTGCTGCTGGTGTTGGCCAACATCAGATGTGGGCATCACAATTTATTGGTTATGAAAAACCAAGAACCTGGCTTAACTCAGGCGGCCTTGGAACTATGGGTTACGCAGTTCCCGCTGCAATGGGTGCCAAGGTTGGAGCCCCTGACACAACTGTATGGGCAATTGATGGTGATGGTTGTTTCCAAATGACAAATCAAGAGTTAGTAACCTGTGCGTTGAATAATATTCCAATCAAGGTGGCAGTAATTAATAATGAATCTCTCGGCATGGTTCGCCAATGGCAAACCCTTTTCTATAACCAACGTTATTCAAATACTGATTTGCACTCAAAGCGAATTCCAGATTTCAAATTACTAGCTGAAGCCATGGGCTGTGTTGGCTTGCGTTGTGAGAAGCCAGGCGATGTTGATAAGACAATTGAGGAAGCGATGGCAATTAATGATCGCCCAGTTGTAGTTGATTTTAATGTTCATCGTGATGCGATGGTTTGGCCGATGGTGGCTGCTGGCACATCAAATGATGAGATCACCGTTGCCAGATCAATGGCCCCAGTCTGGGATTCACAGGAGTTGTAATGGCTATTCACACATTGGCAGTTTTAGTAGAGAACTCACCTGGCGTACTGGCCCGAGTTGCCTCCCTATTTTCACGTCGTGGTTACAACATTGATTCACTAGCTGTTGGACCGACGGAAAATCCAAAGGTTTCTCGAATGACAATTGTTTTAAATTTAGAAGGCCATGCCTTAGATCAGGTGAGCGCCCAATTATTTAAATTAGTAAATGTAATTGGAATTTCTGAGATGAAGGATTCAGATTCTACAAAGCGTGAGATTTTATTGGTTAAGGTGGCAAATACACCGGCTGCTAAAGAGGTTGTGAAAAAGCATGGCGCAGTAATTGCCGATGAGAGCACAAAGAGCATCTCAATTGAGGCGGTTGGCCAATCAAATGAAATTGAAAGTTTGCTTGTTGATTTAAAACCACATGGAATTCGAGAGTTAGTTCAATCAGGCTTGGTGGCATTAGAACGGGGCGAGAGCACTCTGGCAGACCGTACGCTTAGCACCATGGGAACTGCTAACGAGTCAGATCCAAATAGTTCAACCGCTGATTACCAAAATTAACCAACCAACAAACATAAGGAGAAATACAGTGGCAACGATGTATCACGATGAAGATGCAGATCTAGCGATTATCCAATCCAAAAAGGTTGCGGTAATTGGTTATGGATCTCAAGGACATGCGCACGCACTATCCCTACGCGATAGCGGTGTTGATGTTGTAGTTGGTTTGGCTGAAGGTTCAAAATCTCGAGCTAAGGCGGAAGCAGAGGGTCTTAAGGTTGCATCAGTTGCCGATGCAGTTAAAGGTGCCGATGTTGTGATGTTGCTAGCTCCAGATCATGTGCAGCGCCATATTTACAATGATTCAATCGCACCAAATATTAAAGCCGGAGCTGCTCTTTTCTTTGGTCACGGTTTTAATATCCGGTTTGGTTATATCAAGCCACCTGCAAATGTTGATGTTTGTATGGTTGCACCAAAGGGCCCAGGACATTTAGTACGTCGTGAGTATTCAGCCGGACGTGGCGTGCCAGTAATTGTTGCAGTTGAACAAGATGCAACTGGTAATGCTTGGCCAATCACACTTTCTTACGCAAAGGCGATTGGTGGTCTTCGGGCTGGTGGAATCTTGACTACCTTCACTGAAGAGTGTGAGACAGATTTATTTGGCGAGCAATCAGTTCTTTGTGGTGGTGCCTCCCAATTAGTTATGTATGGCTTTGAGACATTGATTGAAGCCGGGTATCAACCAGAGGTTGCTTACTTTGAGTGCTTACATGAGCTAAAACTTATTGTTGATCTTATGTATGAAGGTGGCATTGCAAAACAACGCTGGTCAGTATCTGACACAGCCGAGTATGGTGATTACATTTCTGGCCCACGAGTAATTGATCCAAGCGTTAAAGAAAATATGAAGGCTGTTCTTGCCGATATTCAATCTGGTTCATTTGCACAGCGCTTTATTGATGATCAAGATAAAGGCGCTCCTGAATTTAAATCACTTCGTGCAAAGGGTGAAGCACATCCAATTGAGCAGGTAGGAAGAGATCTGCGCAAGATGATGTCTTGGGTTAAATCAGGTAACAAGGATGATTACAAAGAAGGAAATGTAGCGCGTGGCTAAACCTGTTGTATTAATCGCTGAAGAGTTAAGTCCAGCCACATTAGAGGCGCTAGGACCTGACTTTGAGGTGCGCAATTGCAATGGCGCAGATCGCGCAGAGTTACTTGCAGCCCTTGCTAAAGGTGTGGATGCAGTTTTAATTCGCTCTGCCACCAAGATGGATGCCGAAGCAATTGCAGCTGCAAAAGGTTTAAAGGTAATCGCAAGAGCAGGTGTTGGTCTAGATAATGTTGAGATTCCAGCAGCAACAGCTGCTGGGGTAATGGTGGTTAATGCGCCAACTTCAAATATTGTCTCTGCCGCGGAGTTAGCAATCGGATTACTCCTTGCATCTGCCAGATTTATCTCACCAGCTCACGCTGCTTTGCGAAATGGCAAGTGGGCACGTTCTAAATACACCGGAGCAGAGTTATTTGAAAAGACGCTAGGAATTGTTGGCTTTGGCCGGATCGGCCAATTAGTAGCAGCCAGAATGCAATCATTTGGCATGGATGTAGTTGCTTATGATCCATATCTACAACCAGCACGGGCGGCCCAACTTAATGTGAAGTTAGTTGAGTTAGATGAGTTACTTAAAGTAAGTGATTTCATAACTATCCACCTACCTAAAACAAAAGAGACCGCTAATTTAATTGGCACTGAAGCGTTAAAGAAGGTTAAGTCAACGGTAAGAATTATTAACGCCGCTCGCGGTGGGGTATTAGATGAGGCTGCTCTTTATGAAGCGCTTAAAGATGGCAGAGTTGCAGGGGCAGGCCTTGATGTATTTGCCACTGAACCTTGTACAGATTCACCACTATTTACTTTAGATAATGTAGTTGCCACACCACATTTAGGTGCATCAACTGATGAGGCGCAAGAGCGGGCAGGAATTGCAGTTGCTGTCTCTGTTCGTAAAGCACTCTCTGGTGAGTTAGTACCAGATGCAGTAAATGTTAAAGGTGGCGCAATTGATCAAGCTGTTCGCCCTGCACTGCCATTGGTTGAAAAGTTAGCCCAAGTTGCAACCTCATTAGCAAATGATGTTATTTCATCAATTGATGTTGAGGTAAGAGGTGAGATATCAACTCTTGATGTGTCAGTTCTTTCTACCAGTGCCTTGAAGGGTGCGTTAATTGCAATGGGAGCAGAGGATGTTACCTATGTAAACGCGCCAGCATTAGCAGAAAGTAGATCCCTAACATCTGCGGTAGCGACCGATGCTGAAAGCCCAGATCATCGTAATTTAGTTTCAGTAAGGGCAGCTTGTGCTGATGGCAGTCAGGTATTTGTTAGCGGAACATTAATGGGAATGAAGCAGACCCAAAAAATTGTGGCAATTGATAAGTTGGATTTAGATCTTAAGCCAACTAATAATCTCCTATTCCTGCGCTATACCGATCGTCCTGGTGTAGTTGGTGTGGTTGGAAACGCCCTTGGTAAGTTGAAGATAAATATTGCCGATATGCAGGTTGGCAGAACTCAAGAGGGTGGACAAGCTTTAATGGCACTAACTGTTGATTCAATAATTCCAAATGAGATCATTGATGTCATCACCAAGGAGACTGGTGCATCATTGGTGCGCTTTGTTAATTTGGTGAGTGAATGAAGAGTTTTAATTTAGCTGTTATTCCAGGAGATGGCATTGGGCCTGAAGTAGTAGGTGAAGGACTTAAGGTATTAGACGCGGTTGCCAAAAAATATGATTTAGCTTTTAACAAAACCAATTATGAGTTAGGCGCTGCCTACTGGCATAAGACCGGTGAGACTTTGCCTGATTCTGTAATGGCAGAGTTAGCAAAATCTGATGTGATTTTATTGGGCGCAGTAGGAGATCCAACTGTACCAAGTGGCGTACTTGAGCGGGGATTACTACTTAAATTACGGTTTGCCTTTGAACATTACATAAATCTGCGCCCAGCTAAATTATTTCCTGGCGTTACCTCACCAATTACAAATAATAAAGGGATTGATTTTGTAGTGGTTAGAGAGGGAACTGAAGGTTTATACGTTGGTGCTGGCTCCATTAAGGATGAGGGCACAAATAAAGAGTTAGCAATTGAGGAGTCAATTAATACCTATAAAGGTGTTGAGCGAGTGATTAGAGATGCTTTTAATCGAGCAAAGATTCGCCCGCGCAAAAAATTAACCTTAGTTCATAAGAATAATGTTTTAACAAGGGCTGGTGGCCTTTGGACTCGGGTATTTAACGAGGTTGCAAAGGATTTTCCAGAAGTCACAACTGATTACTTACATGTTGATGCGGCCTCAATGTTTTTTGTAACAAACCCAGAAAGATTTGATGTGGTAGTAACTGATAATTTATTTGGCGACATTATTACTGATATCGCAGCTGCTATCTGTGGTGGTATTGGACTTGCTGCTAGTGGCAATATCAATCCAACTGGTGCATTTCCTTCTATGTTTGAACCAGTTCATGGCTCTGCCCCTGATATTGCTGGAAAAAACTTAGCTGATCCAACCGCAACTGTCTTATCAATTGCAATGATGTTAAATCACTTAGGTGAG